>ERZ795046.160-NODE-160-length-86926-cov-144.021411_pt1 | contig 86926 bp, 74 predicted proteins | sample MGYA00375130_ERZ795046 | MGnify/ENA primary metagenome ERZ795046 (study PRJEB30175, sample SAMN05720202) | activated sludge metagenome | isolation source: anaerobic digester from wastewater treatment plant | place: Japan | collected 2015-05-15 ... | reverse complement strand
TATGTGATTGGATTGGATGGTCAAATGGTGGAGATGAGGGGAATCGAACCCCTGGCCTTCGCATTGCGAACGCGACGCTCTCCCTGCTGAGCTACATCCCCAGGGTTTGTTTCCATATAGAAAAATATGCTTATCTCTGTCAAGGTATTTCCGCCTTGACTTTGCCCTTTCATTTCCTATATCTTCTCCTCAGTCCTAATTTAGCTCTCAGGGGGTAACTTTTCATGGCCAAGATAGACGCGTTTTTTCATTTGATGCATGAGGAGGGGGCATCGGACCTTCACCTGGTTTCCGGTCAGCAGCCGGCCATAAGAATTAGGGGAGAAATCGTACGCATAAAATATGATGTCCTGGATAACGACACGCTTAAGGCCATGCTTTACGAGATTGCGCCGGAGCACAAGGTAAAACAGTTCGAAGAGACGGGGGATGTGGACTTTGCCTATGAAATTCCGGGGCTTGCGAGGTACCGTGCGAACTTTTTCATGCAGAAGTGGGGGTGCGCGGCCGTTTTTCGTGAGATTCCCAGCAAGATTTTAACGGTGGAAGAGTTGGGGCTGCCTTCCGTCATTGCCCGCCTGGCCTATCTACCTCGCGGCTTGGTGCTCGTTACGGGTCCTACGGGCAGTGGTAAGTCTACCACCCTGGCGGCCATCATCGACGAGGCAAACCGCAATCGGAAGGATCACATTATCACCATTGAGGATCCCATCGAATTCGTTCATCAGAGTGCAAGCTGTATTGTGAACCACAGGGAAGTGGGCGTTCATACAAAGAGTTTCTCCGCCGCCCTGAGAGGCGCCCTTCGTGAGGACCCGGACATCATTCTCGTAGGGGAAATGAGGGATCTGGAGACGATTAGACTTGCCGTGGAGGCGGCGTCAACGGGTCATCTGGTTTTCGGCACCCTCCATACGACCAGTGCGGCTAAGACGGTGGATAGAATTATAGAGGTGTTCCCGGCGGATGAGCAGCAACAGATACGTTCCACGCTGGCCGATGGTATTCGAGCAGTGGTCTCGCAGGTCCTCTTCAAGAGGGTTGACAAAAAGGGCCGGTGCGCCGCCCTGGAAATACTCATCGCCACCCCTGCCGTGAGGAATTTGATTCGCGAGGCAAAGACCTTCCAAATCCCTTCCATGATCCAGACGGGCAAAAAGTACGGCATGCAGCTTCTCGACGATGCCATCATGGACCTTCTGAACCGGGGATGGATCAGTGCCGATGAGGCCTATGCCAAGGCCAACGACAAGGCACGGTTCCGTCAGTACCTAAAAACGCCACCAACCGATTTCACGGAGGCCTGATATGCGTAAGCAGGAGATCGATTATATTTTGGGGAAGATGCTCGATTCTCACCCCAACGTCTCCGACCTGAACATTACGGTCGGTCGGCCGTTTCAGGTCGAATCTTCGGGGCAGCTCGTATCCGTTCCCATAGACCCGTCTTTCGAGAGTCTAACGCCCTTTCAAACGGAGATCTTTGCCCTAAACCTCATAAATCGCGACCGGAGGCTAACGGATATCCTGCTTCGGGAAGGCTCCTGTGACCTTTCCTATGAGCTTCCGGGGAAAGCCCGTTTCCGGGTCAACATCTTCTCCCAGCGGGGAAACTACTCCATTGTTTTGAGAAAGTTAGAGACGCGCATACCGACCTGCGCGGACCTCAACTTGCCGGAAGCGTTCTACCAAATGGCGGAGGAAAAAAACGGCATCATCTTGGTGACGGGTGCGACGGGAAGCGGAAAATCCACGTCCCTCGCTGCCCTACTTAATGAAATAAACGAAAAGAAATCGGTCCACATCATCACCCTCGAGGACCCTGTTGAATTTACCCATCCCCATAAGAAATCCACATTCAACCAAAGGGAAATGGGCAAGGATTTCGATACCTTTGCCAATGGGTTGCGGGCAGCCCTGAGGCAGGCGCCCAAGGTGATCCTCGTGGGGGAGATGAGGGATAGAGAGACGGTGGAAATAGGGCTTTCGGCCGCCGAGACGGGCCATCTCGTGTTGAGTACCCTGCATACGGTAGATGCGGGTCAGACGATTAACCGCATTTTAGGTATGTTTCCCGCCGATGAGGAAAAACAGATCAGGATTCGCCTGGCCGATACGGTAAGGTGGATCGTCTGTCAGCGCTTGCTGCCGAAAGTGGGAGGGGGGCGGGTAGCCGCCTTCGAAATCATGGGTACGAACTTGCGGGTGAAAGACACCATTTTAAACGGCGAGGAAGAAGGGAAAACCTTCTATGAAATCATCCAGGCGGGGAAGGCCTTCGGCTGGATAACCTTCGACGACTATATTGTCGAGCTCTACCGCAAAGGGGAAATTACGGAGGAAACGGCCAGGGCCTATGCCTCCAACAAAGCCATTGTCGGTCGTGGTATCGATGCGGTGAAGAGTGCAGCCGGTGAAAAAACCACTGACCTTTTGGGAAAACTGGAAATAGACCGGGATTACGGTCGCCAGCGACGGTAAAAAGGGGGTTTCTATGGCGGATATAGAAAGCCTGATCAAGGAAATCGAAGAAGAGACTTACGACTCGGCGGACATGCCTTTCGATTTTGTCGAGGAAGGCGTTTCCACGGCTCTCGTATGCGAACCGGAGGCGGAGCTAAGAGAGAAGATCAAGGGCGCCCTGGAAGGGATGGGTTATCGCATTACCCAGGCGGAGACGGCAAGAGAAGCACTGAAGAGATGTCGTTTTCATATCTACAATGTCATCGTGGTGAACGAAAGATTCGATGCCGCAAACCCGGATGACAACCCCTTTGTAACCTACCTGGCTAAGCTGCCCATGGCGCTGAGGCGTGATACGTTCGTGTGCCTCGTTTCTGATCGCTACCGCACGATGGACAAAATGGCCGCCTTTCACAGAAGTGTAAACCTCGTTCTAAACAGGAAGAACCTAGACGAATTTGCCGCCATTTTGAAGACGGCAATTGCTGATCATCAAGCGTTCTACAAGATTTTCCAGGAAACTAAAAAGAGGGTGGAACGAGACTGATTAAGGCCCTTTCTTGACCTTTTCTACGGCTTCCTGGGCAAGGTCCATCTCTCCCATGGCGACGTATACCCGGGCGAGGTGAAGATAGTAAAAAGGGTTTTGCTCTTGTTCCAAGGCTTTTTTGTAAGCTTGTACGGCTTGTTCTGGTAAATTCGTCTGGGCCAAGGTATTTCCCAGGCGGAAGTAGTAACTACCTGCGGCCTCCATCCTTAAAGAGACGGCCTTCTCGTAAGCGTCCCAGCCTTCTTGCCATCGCCCGCCTTCGATCAATATATCCCCGAGCATGAGCAGGTAGGCGGGTTCCGACTCGTCGAAAGCCACGCTTTTTCTAATGGCGTATTCCGCTTTTTCCGAAAGTCCGCAACGTCTATACTCGTCTGACAGGCGCGAGAAGAAGGTGGCCGTTTCTTCGGGATCGATGCGAGATGCTTCGCCGTAAGCTTCCTCCGCCCCGGCATAATCGGCCAGAGCAATCAGGGTGTTTCCCAGGCCTAAATAGGCCTCGATGCCTTCCGGGTCCATGTCAATCATTTGGCGATAAATGGAGACGGCCCTTTCTAACCAGCCCGTCTTATGGCAGGCGTAAGCAAGATCCCCAAGCAGGGAATATTCACCGGGAAAGGCATCGCAGGCCCTTTCGCAGATTTCGAGAAGTCGGTCGTACATTTCCCGGCTTTTGTATATGCGGACCAGCTCGTCGAAGGCAAAACCGGTGAATATTTTGCGTTTCAGCTCCTTTTCGAATAACTTTTCCCAACAGGCAATCGCCTCCTCCAGGCGACCACTGTCATGATAGACCCAGGCGAGGGCCATAAGGTACGAATCGTTTTCCGGGTATGCCTCGATGAGACGAAGGTAAACCGCTTCCGCCTCCTCCAGGCGACCTGCCCGGAGGAGGCCTTCCGCGTAAGACCTAAGCCATTCACCTTCACTCATTGCTCAGCAGGAGCTGCAACTCCCACCGCATTCGCCACCGGTCGGTAGCGAAGAGGTGAGACGAAAGCCGGAGCCCATGGGGCTCGTGATGAAGTCTACCTGAATGGGTTTGACCTCATTGAGGAGGTCCTTTTCGATGAGGAAGGTGACGCCTTTCTCTTCGATTACTTCGTCATTGTCTGTCTGCTCATCCAGAGCCATCGCCAATTGTGGCCCCCCTCACCCGGCACTCAAGAAGATGCGCACCGCGTTAGGGCCTTTCCGCTGGGAAAGAAAATCCTTGATGGCCTGAGCGGCCTGATCCGTTACTTCCAGTGTTTCTAACATGTTACCTCCTTCATGGGCCTTGAAATGGGCCCTTTTAAGGTGCAACATAGGCATGAAAAAAAGGTTTGTCAATCGGGAATAAAAAATATAATTTTTGGGCGTCATGGCGCAACTGACCTTGGAAGAGTGGCTTGCGAGATTAGAGAAGAACCATCGATTCTGGGAAAATGTGCAGGCTTTCCAGAGGCTCCCGGAAAAAAAGGCGGTATACGCAGATTTTCCGGTTTGGGTCCATGAAAAGATAAGGAAGGCCTTGAAGGAAAGGGGGATAGAGAGGCTTTATTCACACCAGGCGAGGGCCATAGAGGCGGTAAGATCGGGTAAAGACATCTGCCTGGTTACCCCTACGGCAAGTGGCAAGACCCTCTGCTACAATATTCCCACCCTGCAGAAGATATTGGAGGATTCCTCAGGGCGCGCCCTTTACCTGTTTCCTACCAAGGCCCTGGCCCAGGATCAACTGCACGAACTGGAAGAGTTGATTGCGGCCATAGGTGGAGGGATCAAGACTTTTACCTACGACGGTGATACGCCGGACGAGGCGAGGCAGGCTATCCGCCGGCAGGGACATATTATCATCACCAATCCCGATATGCTCCATACGGGCATCTTACCTCACCATACCAAATGGCAAAAACTCTTTGCCGATCTGAAATATGTGGTCATAGACGAGCTTCATATCTATCGGGGCGTTTTCGGTTCTCATGTGGCCAATGTGTTGAGGCGGCTTAAGCGCATCTGCCAGTTTTACGGGGCTGAGCCCGTCTTTGTCTGCTGCTCCGCTACCATTGCCAATCCCCGAGAACATGCGGAAAGAATGCTCGAACGGGCGGTGGAGGTGATAGACGAAAGTGGGGCGCCCCAGGCAGAGAAGCTGTTTATCTTTTATAACCCGCCCGTGGTGAATCGGGAGCTCGGCATACGTCAATCGCCGCTGATCCCGGCCCGCCGCCTGGCCTGCGACCTCATAGAAAATGGGATTCAAACGATTATTTTTACCACGAGCCGACTTACCGTGGAGGTCTTAACCAAGTACATAAAAGACAAGATAAACGAAAAAAAGCCTACGGACGACAGGATAGTTACCGGCTACCGGGGTGGTTACCTGCCGCAGTTGAGAAGAGAAATCGAGAAAGGGCTCCGGTCGGGTGAGATAAAGGGGGTCGTGGCCACGACGGCGCTGGAGTTGGGAATAGACATCGGGGAGCTTTCCGCCTGTCTCATCTGTGGTTATCCAGGCAGCATCGCGGGCACATGGCAACAGGCGGGAAGGGCCGGTCGTAGAAGCGGGAAAAGTATCGCCATCCTCATTGCCCGCAGTTTGCCCATGGATCAGTTCCTCATGGAAAATCCCGATTATTTTTTTTCTCGCTCCCCAGAGCATTGTCGAATCAACCCGGATAACCTGCTCATTTACGTCCAGCATGTAAAAAGTGCGGCCTTTGAATTGCCCTTTGAGAAAGGGGAGAAATTCGGTACAGTAGACCCGGAAGAGGTGCTTTCCTATCTCACGGAGGAAGGGGTACTCCACAAGGTAAAGGATACCTGGCACTGGTCGGCGGAGAGCTATCCGGCGAATGAAGTGAGCCTGCGCAGTGTAAGCCCGGAGAATGTGGTTATTATCGATGTTTCGACGGCGGGAAGAGAACGGATAATAGCAGAGGTGGACTGGGATAGCGCCTTTAGAACCGTCCATGAAGGGGCCATTTATATGGTGGAATCGGAACAGTACGAGGTAATAAAGCTGAATCTGGAAGGCAGGAAGGCCTATGTAAAAAAGGTGAGTACTGATTACTACACGGATGCCATGACCTATACGAACGTAAAGGTGCTTTCCTCCTTGGCCAGTGCCCCCCGGGGAGGCGCCTTGTGGGAGTTTGGCGAGCTCGGCGTGACGAGTATGGTGGTAGGGTACAAGAAAATCCGATTTTATACGGGAGAAAACGTGGGCTATGGCGAGGTTCACCTCCCGGAAAAGAACATGCACACTACCGGTGCCTGGATTACCATCCCCAGGAAACTCCTTTTACGCCTAAATTATCCGATGGAGGACATAGTAGATGGTCTCATGGGCCTCGCTTACGGGCTCCATCACCTTTCGGCCCTCTATGTGATGGCAGACATTCATGACCTGGACCATTCTGTGGGAAACGGACTGGAAGTTGGCTTGTCGAAAAAACAGGGGGATTATGTCGATTTCTTTGACCGATTCGACCCCATCATCTTCATCTTCGATGCCTATCCCGGAGGGGTGGGTTTTGCGGAACTTATCTATGAACGGCGAGGGGAACTGATCGCCGCGGCCAGAAGACTGCTTCAAGAATGCCCTTGTAAGTTTGGATGTCCCTCCTGCGTGGGGCCTACCCTTGAGGTGGGCAAGAAGGCCAAAGAGGTGGCGCGGGCCATAATAGAACTTGTGGAGGGGTAAGGCATGGAAAATTTGCAGCGCATGTTTGACCCTCGCACGATAGTGGTCTTCGGGGCCAGCGAACAGGAAGGCACAATCGGGCGCGCCATTGTCGATAACTTGCTTTCCTGCCGGGAGCGAAATGTTTACGTAGTCGAGACGGGAAGGGAGGATGTGTGTGGTCTTGCCTGTATCCCGCAATTGGAGGATGTAAAGGAGCCCATCGACCTCGCCATCTGCGCCCGCCCCATTGAAGAGGTTCCAAGCATCATCGATCAACTGGGGAAAATGGGTGCCGCCGGGATGCTCATCGCCTCTGAACTGCCCCGGGATGAGGATCCCATCAAGAAAGAATTGCTGTCCGTCAAGAGGAACTATCCCCTCCGCATAATCGGGCCCAATTGCCTGGGTATCATTAGGCCACCCGTGGGTCTGTGTGCGGGACGCATAAGGGAGATACCCATCAGTGGGAACATTGCCTTCATCACCCATAGCAGCGCCTTTGGCAAGTCGCTCTTCGATTGGGGATTGAGCGTCCGCATCGGCTTCAGCCTCATATGCTCCCTGGGTTCCGTGATTGATGTGGATGTGGGTGATCTCATAGACTTTCTGGGTAACGACCCGTTTACGAAGAGCATAATTATCTATCTCGAAGAACCGGTGAGAGATATAAAGAGATTCGTGGGTGCCGCCCGTGGATTTGCCCGGAATAAGCCCATCATTTTGCTGAAGCCACCAGCCCTGCCCGATTTGGATAAGGTCCATATGTCCCACACGGAATTTCTCGTGGGGCCTGACGAGGCGTTCGATGCCCTACTCGCGAGGATAGGTATCGTGCGCGTGAAGGAGGTTCAGGACCTTTACGATACGGCGAGCGCCCTTTACGCCCAGCGCCTGCCCCGGGGAGGCGCCTTGATGATAGTTTCCAACAGCAAAGGGGCGTCCCAGATGGCGACTCGCCGTCTCATAAGATCGGGCGGTTGGCCTGCCCCCATGACAGAAGGGTGCCTGAAAGCGTTGAGGGAGGTTTTGCCGTCCCTGGCAGAGATAACCAATCCCCTCAATTTGGGAGATGAGGCCGATGCGGCGCGTTATCGGGCGGCCATGGAGGTATGTCTTCGTGACACGGAGATAGACGCGGTTCTCGTCTTGTTTGCGCCTTCGGAGGTGGAGGAAGGTGAAAATCTGGTGGAAGAAATAGTAAGGGTTTCCTCTCAGGCGGCCAAGCCCGTAATCGTGGGATGGTTAGGCGGGGATGAAAGGGCGGCCGAAACGAGAAAGATGCTTAGCCAGAAGGGGATCCCTTCTTTTCCCACGCCGGAGCGGGCCGTCAGGGCGTGCGTCAACATGTACCGCTACCAGCGCAACCTAAAGTTTATTCAGGAAACACCGGCCGAGCTCTCGGTGGAGGAATCCCCGCCGAAGAATCATTTGAAGACCATCGTAAGGAGAGCCCTCCGCGAGAAAATGACGGTCATACCTGAAGAAGAGGCCCGTAAGTTTCTGTCCGCTTACGGTATCCCCTCGATTACAAGTTACATGGCCCGCAGTGTGGACGAGGCCGCCCGATGGGCGAATATGATTGGCTACCCGGTGGTGCTCAAGGTTTCCTCTCCCCACATCGTCTTTCGCCAGGATGTGGGCGGGGTGGTCATGGGGATCGTAAACGAGGCGGGCTTGCGCCTGGAATACGAAAGGCTCATGGAAAGGGTCAAGACCCGCAATCCGAAGGCACATATTGCAGGGGTTACGGTGCAAAAGATGATCGATGTCATTGACTATGAGCTCATATTGGGGGCCAAGCGCGATGAGACCTGTGGGGCCGTCATCGCCTTTGGCATGGGCGGCATTGGCGTGGAAGTGTTTTCTGATTTTTCCGTGGGGCTTCCTCCTCTGAACCAGGCCCTCGCCCGGCGCATGATAGAGGATACCCGCGTCTATCGCATGCTCAAAGGCTATCGGGGGAAAAAGCCCGCCGATCTTCATCAACTGGAAGAAATCATCGTAAGTTTTTCCAATCTCATTGTGGATTTTCCCGAGATAAGGGCCATGGATATAAATCCCCTCGCCGTTGCCGATGGCAAGGCCGTGGCTTTAGATGCCCGCCTGATCATCGACGACAGATACGTAAAAGAGGAGAAGCCTTATCCCCATCTCGTGATCAGTCCTTATCCGAGCCGCTATATTTCTATTTGGCATTTGAAGACGGGGCAAGAGGTCATTATTCGACCCATCCGGCCAGAAGACGAGCCCTTGGAGCATGAGATGTTCACTTCCCTTTCGGAAAACACCCTGCGGGAAAGGTTCTATCAAACCATCAAAGATATTACCCATGAGATGCACGCCCGATTCTGCAATATAGATTACGACCGAGAGATGACCATGGTAGGTGAAATCAGGGAAGGGGGAAAGAAACGTTTGATCGGCATCGGGAGCTTTATCATGGAGCCGTCTGGTACGGCCTGTGAATTTTCCGTCATGGTGCACGACGACTTCCAAGGGCAGGGACTGGCGGCCAAACTCCTCGATGTGCTCATCGGTATTGCCGACGAGAAGGGCATCAAGGAGTTCTTCGGCTATGCGGAGCCGCAGAATCACCGAATGCTTTCCCTGGCGCGGAAATTAGGTATGACGCTGGAAAAGACGGGTCACGATCTATTGAAAATGACGCTGAATCTCGCCTGACCGACTAGCCATTGACAAGATGATGACGCAGGCAAATTTATCTGTCAGAGAATTGACAGTTCCACGAGTATAAGTGTAATAAAATTGATGGATTTCTGCTGGCATGATGGTTGCTGTAAAAATGTAAAGCAAAATTTAAGGGGGGCATATGGAAAGATTTTTCCGCCGTTTGAGTCTGGGGAAGAAGATGCTCTTATCCCCGATCGTGGTCCTCGTTTTCCTAATCATCATCGGTGTTGGGACGTTCGTCAGCCTCTGGACGCAGCAGGAGATAACCGATGATATGTACAAGAATCGCTTTAAGAATTATCAGGTAAGCGCGAAATTGCTCAAAGACCTCTCCGCCGTGCAGGGAAACATATCGCGCGTTATCCAATGGGTGGCCGAAAGCCATGATGCAACCGAGGTGGATCAGCTCATAAAGGCCCAAATCGCCACCATGGCCGAGGATGTGAAGATGGTGGAAGAGGCGCTGAAGAAGAAAAACCTGCTTAAGGAAGAAAGGAAATTGTTCGAAGAGGTGTCGGTGAAGCTGAAAGAGTATCAGCAGGCGGCAAGTCGTGTCCTTGAACTGGCGCCGCAGGGTAGCGGCGCCGTGTATGCGGCCGTGGCTGACCAGAGATACGCTGATTTGGACAAGATGCTCTTAAGTCTTTGGAACCTCGAAGATAAGTTGAGCCGGGAAGGGTACAATACTTCCGTTACGGCCTTTAATGCCACGATTGTCGTTTTTCTGGTAATATTCATTTCCCTTACGGTCCTTTCTTTCTTCCTCAGCGTGGTTGTGACCCGGGCCATCCTCCGGCCCATTAAGCAGGTCATCGGTGCGATCGGTCGCATGGCGGAGGGTGATTTGACGGTCCAGATAGAGGTTGATTCGCGTGATGAAATAGGAGAACTCGTGGCATCGGTGAATACCATGAGGATGAAGATGAATAAGGCCGTGGGACAGGCGTTACACATATCGGGTATCCTTTCCGACTCTTCCTCGCGGGAAGCGGCCTCGATCGAAGAGACATCGGCTTCTCTCGATGAGATCGCCTCGATGGTGAGGCAAAACGCGTTAAATACGAAAGAGGCGAACGACCTTATGCAGAAAGCACAGTCCGCTATCAAGAAGGCCGACGGTTCCATGACGGAGCTTACCCAGTCGATGCAGGCCATCGCCCGGGCAAGCGAGCAGACTCAGAAGATAGTGAAGAGCATTGATGAAATTGCGTTTCAAACCAATCTTTTAGCCCTCAATGCCTCCGTGGAGGCGGCCCGTGCAGGAGAGGCGGGGGCGGGTTTTGCCGTCGTGGCCGATGAGGTGCGGAATCTGGCCATGAGGGCCACGGAATCGGCCAAGAACTCTTCCACCCTGATTGAGGATATCGTAAGCAAGGTCAAGGCGGGAGAAAACCTCGTGAATTTAACGGGCTCGGCATTCCGGGAGGTAAAGGAGAATTCCGACCGCGTCGTCGAGCTCGTAAGCGGTATTGCCTCGGCCTCCCAGGAACAAGCGCAGGGCATAGAGCAGGTGAATCGGGCCATTGCCGAGATGAGCATGGTGACCCAGCAGAATGCGGCCAATGCCGAAAGTCTGGCTCAGATCATGTCAGTTTTCAGAACGGAGGACCAAGGCGAAATAATGGCGGATGAAAGAGAGGCACGGTTATCTCTGCCTCAGGGGTAGTATTTACATCCGGTGTGGGCTGTCTGCCTTTTCCTGTTTAACTGCCTGAGTTCCCAGGCCAGCCTTTCAACTTCCGCCAAGGTGAGGATGCCCTTTTCTATGAAGTATCGCCCGATCCGAGGCTGAATGAGCTGCTGTCGGGCGAGAAGCTTTTCTATGTCGTAGAGGGTAAGCAGGCCCAAACGATGGGCAGCATCCCCGAATCTCTCCCCTAACCTTCTCTTTCTCAAAATTTCCTTTATTTCTCCCTCGGAAAGCAGGTGCATGCGTTTTGCGAGTTCACCAATGGTTGGTCTTTTGGTTTTTTGCCAGATTAGGGCATCGATGAGGTCTCGGTACGTAATGAGACCACGGTAGTATAAATACCGGCCGAAAGGCATCTTAATTACCGGATTTATCCCTCGCTCAGATCGCGGTTTTACATTTGGGGGCTTTCGATGAGGCTTGCTTTCGAAGATGATGTAGCGGCCGGGGTTTTGAATGTAGCTAAGGAGGTAGTGGTAAGCCTCGTTTAGGCGTTTGAATTGGTTTTCCAAGTATCGCACATCACAATTGAGGATGGCCGCCCGATCGGGGTGTGTTTCGCGTGCCCTCTGGCGGTAGGCGGATTTGAGGCCACTTTCTTGAAGGTACTTAAGGAAATCGATCGAATAATCCACCTCTTTTCCGAAGAGAAGTTGGCAGGCATCCAAGAGACGCTGAGCGGTTACGACTTCATGCATAGGCTTTACAATTTCTCCTCGAGAGAACTTCTACTCAAAAAGGATTCACCTGTCAATTTTGCCTTCTTTGCCCTATCTAATACATGCAATAAGAAAGCCAGCATCGCGGTTTCGTGATAACTTACAAACTGCCCGGTGGTAGGGCATACACGAGGACCGAGTTGTAAAGGGGTCGCCCCGTATAGGCGAGCTCTCTTTTCCAGGAAGGAGGTGGGTTCGACCAGAAGCGTTGGAGGGGAAGAGGCTTCATCGGGCGACCCGCCGTGTCCGCATTCAGGTATCGGAGATGGAGAATTAGGTAAGCGGGGGGATGCTTTTCCGGCAAATCCTCAACTAACCTCAAATCCCAGCTGGGGTCGTACTTTAGGAAGTAGCGTAAGAAAAGCCCCCACCTTTCATGGTGGATGAAGACAGGCCTCCTTTCCGACCGGGAAAGAAAGGCGGCTACCTTTTCGTAGGGTGCGGCATCGTCGCGGACGTTTTCTGTCACGCGGTAGGCGCCGTAGAGATTCATCATAACTATTGCCCAGATAATGCCGACGACTAATTTTTTTGTTATGTCTCTTTGCCCTACTTCCCAGGTATAAAGGGAAGAGAGGGCATAAGCGGCGATGATAATGGCCGGCCCGGTGAAAAGAGATAGATAGTTGTAGTTCTTCATGATCGGTGTCATCTCTTTTAAGTTTTGCCAGCCTAATTCGAATCCCAACCACGGGATGATAATGCTTACGGCCATCAATGAGAGATGAGAAGCCTTTTTCCTCCAGGCCACGATCAGGCCCGCCATCACGATCCACCAGATGAGGCCGTATAAGGCGAGCCCCGTCAAATCGAATCCCCCCATCACCCGGGGATAAAAAGAGAGGGAAACGATGGCGTCGGGGTTTGCTCCCCTTACCAAATCATCGTGCACGGAGAGGCGATGGAAATGAAGGAAGGGATCACCCGTTTGGTAGTAGTAATAAAGGGCTTCTCCCACCAGGGGCACGAAGAATCCCGCCAGCATCCATCCCAGGTTTCTAATTTTTTGTCTCTGCGTTAGGAGGTAGAAGGCAAAGGCAAATAAGAGAAAGATCGAGGTTACCCGGGACAGGTAGGCAAGGCCCACGAGCGTCCCGGAGATGAGGATGAGGATAGTAAGCCCCTTTTTTTCTCCCATTGTATAGCAAAAGAGGGCACCGGTGGCGAAAAAGGGGATGAAGGCATCGGGGCCCAAGATGTTGGCCATACAAACATCGAGGGGATAAAAAATGATGAGAATCGCCGCAATAATTGCCCCTCTGCGCCCTATCAGTTCATGGGCGAGAAGAAAGGTAAGCGCCGCCTGGAGGGAGGAAAAAAGGTAGGGAAAGATGACGGAAGGCACGTCTCCTACCCCGAATACCTTGTAGGACAGGGCGGTAGGTAGAAGCACGGCATAGCGGAAGCCGTAGAAGTTAAAGATGTAAACGGGATCATAGGTACCTGTGGCCATCTGGTGGGCGTAAAGGGCATAGGCGAAAGCATCCGAGCCGCGGACACCACCCACGAAAAAGGCCATGCGAATCGTTAGGGCCGCCAGGAAACAAATGGCGGTAAGAAGAAAGTCGGTACGCCCGGATCTATCCATCTTCCTTCCTCGCTATGGCGCGCAGATCTCCCAGGATGAGCGGGATATCCATCTCTTTAAACGGATTGGGAATGAGGCGGGTAAGAAGATTAATTGTAGGAGTAATAAAAGGGTGGCGGTAGACACGGAATTGAGCCTGGGCGTAGTTCAGGTTTATCCACTTGGGGGATGCTTTCGTGCTGATCAATCGAAATCCATGATTTTTCAGGGCGATATCCATCGATTGGGGGTTGAAATAGGACAAGTGTTCTTTATGAAAGTGAGGCCATGCGCGGCCCATGACAAGGGCGGAAAGGCTTTCCGTATTGGGGGTGACGATGGCCAGGACCCCTTGGGGTTGAAGAATCGTCCAGGCCTTGTCCAATACCGGTTGGGGGTCGGGGAAGTGTTCGATGACGTCGGACATAATGACGGCCTGGAAGAACGAGGATGAAAGGGGCACGTCCAAGAAAGATCCCACCAGGATCTTATCTCCGAATTTTTTCCGGGCGAGGGTCGCCGCGTATGGGGAAATTTCCACCCCGTAGACGTCCCAATGACGGAAGGCAGCCTCTTCGAGGAAGTGGCCGGCGGCGCAACCGACGTCGAGCAGGCGCCCTTTTACGGTATAACGCTCGACATTTCTTAGCAGGTGCCCGGCCGTCTTCCTTTTCATTTTTTGCACGGACGGGCTATCCCCCTGTTCCATGCCCCAGCTGCGGAAGTAGGATGAACTGTAAGGTGAAGGACTGCCCGCAGGCGGCAAAGAGGCCATCATGAAACCGCAATGATGGCATTTGAGTATTGTAAAGTTGCCTTTCCTGAAATGCACTTTCGGCAAGTCCAAGTGGCATACAGGACAAGAGGTCATTTTGGTTTTTCCCGCGCAAGAAAAAAATTGTCGACGGCTTCGATGAGCAGGGCCGGCGTTATTTGCTTCATACAGATATTGTCCCCATGACAGGGCGGAACGTCCGCATGATGAAGACACGGTGAGCAGTAAGGAGGCCGATAGAGCCTAATGTGAAGCCCTTTCCTCGGCGCGTAGTGGTCCGGTTCGACGGGTCCCCAAAGGGAAATGGTGGGCACCCCCAGGGCGCCCGCCAGGTGGAGGGGGCCGGAATCGACGGTCACAAGCAGGCAGGCCCTCTTTAGGAGAGCGAGGAAGCTACCCAAATCCCACTTGCCTGCCGTGTGGAGAATGTTACCTTTTGCCCTTTCCGACAGGCTCAGGTAGATTTCGTCCACGTACGGTTTTTCTGAATTCGTTCCCGTTAGCATAAAGGCATAGGTCGGCCATTTGGCCGTTATTTCTTCGAGAAAGATACGCCAGTTTTCCTTCGGCCATCGCCGTTCGAGCATAAGTTCACTTGCGTTGGGGTTGACCAAGACGATTTCTTTTGATTCCCATCCTGAGGCGGCAAGAAGCGATTCTACCCTTTTTTCGTCCTTACGCGTGACCCTGAACGAATCTTCCGAGATTTCTACCGCTTCAAATCCCGCTACTTTTGCCATTTCGCTGTATATTTCACTTATGTGCCTTCTCGTGTTGAAAAAGACGGGGTGGGAAAACAGACCTTTCTTGAAGGCCACGCTTTTCCGGTAAAAACCGTACCGGTTTCGGGCCAGGCTGAGATTGGAAAGAATGGACGCGTAGGCGGAGTAAACCTCGAGATCAAAGTATAGGTCAGGCCTTATCTGCCACAATTTCCAAAGTAGCTTTACATTGGATAGGGCGAGACGCAATATGCTCTTATCATCGACGATGAGGACGTCATCGATCCCTTGCAGACGCCGAGCCAGGGGCGCACAACTTACGGTGGTTAAGAAGTATAATTTGGTCCCCGGAAATTTCTTCTTCAAACCCAGGCAGAGGTAAGCCGAGTAAACGATCGAACCCAGGCCCACGAATTTCGCTACGACAACGGCCTGCGGATTGGTCGCGGGTGAGTGATCGCGCCTGAGAACGAAGCCCGCTATCCGCGCGAGGATGGAGATGATAATGGAGCCCACCACCCCCACGGTGCGATCCAAGAATATTTTTCTCCTGTATTTTAGCAAGGACGCCCTAAATAATTTGTTTTTCCGTTTGATGGTCTTTTCATGTTATAAAGCGCAAAGGAAGTCAAGTTATTCCTTGGCTTAACCAGCATAAAGAGAATGCTATCATGGTGCACTATGGAGCAAAAAGAAACAGGGGTTTCCTGCCCCCACTGCGGATGGCCGAGCCGTTTCGATTTCATCTTCTACGAGCGGTCCTATTACCATTGTACCCATTGTGACCTCATTTTCCACCGGCCGGAGCGCAAAGAGGACGCGCAAAGGGTACTCGACTACTACCGGAAGAGATACTTCGACGAACATGCGCAAGATCAACTTTCGGGGGAACGTAAAAAAATTTATAGACATGCCCTGGATCTCATCGAGAGGTTTCAATCTCCCGGGAAGCTCCTGGACGTGGGTTGCGGTATCGGGCAGCTCCTCAAGGAGGCCCTGGCCAGAGGTTGGGATGTCCTCGGCGTGGATCCTTCGGAAAAATCCATCGCCTACGCAAGAGGACTCATAGGAGATCGTGTTGTCTGCGGCACTCTGGACGATATTAAAGAGACGGGAAAGTTCGACTGTGTTACCCTGATCAACGTGCTGGACCATATGGTAGATGGTGGGCGTCAGCTGAGAAAGACCTATCACCTGTTAAAAGAAGGGGGCATGATATACCTTCGGTTGCCGAACGGTTTCTTTTACTCCCGTTTGAGGAGATTATCATCTAAGTACAGATGGTTGAATGCCATGAATCGTTATCTCGTTTTTCACGAGTACGTCGTCACCCCCGTCGCCATCAGGCGTTGCCTGGCCGACTACGGCTATAAGGACATTATGGTAGGAGGAGATCGGCTTTCTTTCGTCGATTGTCGGCAGCATATGCGCCTACCCACCCATCTCGTAGCTTTCTTCATGAGAGTGTTCTTCTGGGGGGCCAAGCTGTTGGAGATAGTATCTCGAGGGCGGCTCGTTTTGAGCCCCTCGATGTGGGTGGTGGCATGGAAAAAATAGTTAAGGAGGTTTGTTCGTGGCCATAGGGGAAAAGATACGGGGATTTATTTCCCAGTCTTCCATGATCAGGAAGATGTTCGAAGAAGGCTTGGAACTAAAGAAACGGTTTGGCGAAGAAAACGTGTACGATTTCAGCTTGGGGAACCCGGATCTCCCACCGCCGGCCGAGTTTCAAGAGGAGCTCGTGCGGGTGGTGAGGGAGGAGATACCCGGAAAGCACAGTTACATGCCCAATGCCGGCTATCCGGAAACGAGACAGGCTGTGGCCCTTTACTTAAGCGAGGTCCACGGAATGGAAATACCATGGGAAAATGTGGTGATGACGTGCGGGGCCGGCGGGGCCCTCAACGTCATTTTCAAGACCATCCTCGATGCGGGAGACGAGGTTATCGTACCGACCCCTTGCTTTGTCGAGTACGGGTTTTACGTGGATAATGCGGGAGGAGACGTTAGATATGTTTCCTCCGACGATACCTTTTCCCTCAACCTGTCCTCGATTAGGCAGGCGATTAGCCGGCGCACGAAAGCGGTGCTCATAAATTCGCCTCACAATCCCACGGGGCGTGTTTACAATGAGGAGACCATTTTCGGCTTGGGCGAGTTACTGAAAGAGGAGTCGAGGAAAATTGGCCGGACGATCTATCTCGTCTCCGACGAGCCTTACCGGGACATCGTTTACGATGGGGTTCAGGTGCCCAGTGTGTTTGCCGCCTACGAAAACAGCCTCATTGCCACTTCTTACTCGAAGAGCCTCTCCCTTGCCGGGGAGCGCATAGGATTCATCGCCGTTCAGCCCCATAGTGAAGGTTTGAACGACCTTATGGGTGGGCTCATCTTGTGTAATCGCATGCTGGGATTCGTGAATGCCCCGGCCCTGATGCAAAGGGTCATTGCTCGCCTTCCCCATGCCCGGGTGAATGTAAAAATATACGAGAAAAGGCGAAACGAACTCTACCGGATCTTAAAAGAGGCTGGCTACGATTGCGTGCTACCCGAGGGGGCTTTTTACCTTTTTCCCCGCTCTCCCATCGCGGATGACCGCTCCTTTGTTCAGATCCTGAAAAAGTACCGCATTCTCGCGGTTCCCGGAAGCGGCTTCATGGGTCCGGGGTATTTTCGCCTTGCTTACTGTGTAAGTGAAGCAACCATCGAGGGGTCTCGGGCGGGCTTCAAAGCGGCGATGGAAGAAGCCCTTCAATAAGTGATGCGGAAGTTGGTATAGGCGCCCGTAAAAGGCCCTTCCTCTACCTCGACCTTCATCACCCGCGCGAGGGGAGGTCCCTGATGACACCACTTGAGCATGGCCTCAAGGTCCTTTTCCTCCCCTTCGAAGACCGCCTCCACCTTGCCGTCCTTCGTATTCTTCACCCAACCTGTGATCCCCAACCCTTCCGCCACCCTTTGAGTTTCGGCGCGAAAGAAGACCCCCTGAACCCGGCCTGAGATGGTGACGTGATAACTTTTTTTCATCCTTCCTCCAGATGGCGCATGAAGGCCTCCTCCGTGAGAATGGGAATATTGAGGCTCTGAGCCTTTGCCAGTTTTGATCCCGCCCCCTCGCCGGCGACGACGTAATCCGTTTTTCGGGAAACAGAATCGGCCGTTTTTCCTCCCCGCTTTTCTACTTCTTTCTTGGCCTCTTCTCGGCTCATGTTTTTGAGGGCCCCGGTAAAGACGAACGTCTTACCCGTAAAGAAGGGTGAAAGAGCCTTTGCCCCTTGCTCCCTTTCACCCCCTTCTTCCCCCATAACCCCCGCTTTTTTGAGTTTCTCCATGAGCTGCTTAGTTCTCTCGTCGGCAAAGAAGTTTACTATCTCCTTGGCTACTTCCGGACCGATGTCGGGAACTTCCATGAGGTCTTCCAAATGTGCCTTCTCGATGGCCCCTAAGGATCCGAAGTGGTCGGCCAAAGCGCGAGCCGTCGTCTCCCCCACGAGAGGTATGCCGAGGGCATTGATAAGACGCGAAAGCGAAGGTTTTTTCGCCCTTTCGATGGCAGATAGAAGGTTGTCCGCTGATTTATCGGCCATCCTTTCAAGGGTGAGTAGTTCGCCCTTGGTGAGGAAAAAGATATCACCCGCGTCTCTTACCAACCCCCTTTCCACCAGTTGATGGACGAGTTTTTCCCCGAGCCCTTCGATATCGAGCCCACTGCGGGAGGCAAAGTGAACGAGAGCCCCTTTGATTTTGGCGGGGCAGTCTGGATTTACGCATTTATGCGCCGCTTCTCCTTCCATTCGCACGACCTTACCGCCGCACTCGGGGCAGAAAGAGGGCATGTGGAAAGGCCGCTCCATTCCCTTTCTCTTACCTTCTATCACCTTCACTACTTCCGGGATCACGTCCCCCGCCCGCTGGACGAGCACCGTGTCCCCGATGCGGATATCCTTCCGGTCTATTTCATCCTGGTTGTGCAAGGTAGCCCTGCTTACCGTTACGCCACCGATGTTCACGGGTTGCATGATAGCCACGGGGGTGAGAATCCCCGTTCGACCCACCTGAACGACGATGTCTTCGATGACGGTTGTTTCCTGGTGGGCGGGGAATTTGCAGGCCAGGGCCCAGCGTGGACTCCGGGAGACGGTCCCCAAACGTTCCTGTAAGGTAAGTGAATCCACCTTGATTACGATGCCGTCTATTTCGTAGGGCAAGGTATTCCGGATATCACTCATGAACCGGTAATATTCGATGGCTTCCTCGATGCTCTCCAGCCTTCGGCAAAGTTCACTTACCTGGAAACCCCATAATTTGAGGGTATTCATGGTTTCCCAGTGGCTTGAGAACAGGTTTTCGGAGGCGGCCCCCACGCCATAGGCGAAGAAGTCAAGGGGGCGCCTGGCCGTAATACGGGAATCTAACTGCCTCAACGACCCCGCGGCGGCATTGCGTGGGTTGGCAAAAGGGGTTTCCCCCCTCTCCTCCCTTTTTCGGTTCAGCTTCTTGAAGGCTTCCGTTTTCATGACCACCTCGCCCCGGATTTCAATCAGGGTTGGGGGTGGAGGAGGCCCGGGCCCCAACGTGAGGGGAATGGTGGGAATGGTCTTGACGTTTGCCGTTACGTTTTCCCCATTGAAACCGTCTCCCCGCGTGGCGCCCACCTCCAATAGACCGTTACGATACAGGAGGTTTACCGCCGTCCCATCGAACTTGGGCTCTCCGCAATAATTGATCCTCTCGCCCGTTTCGAGGAAACGCTGAAGGCGGAGGTCGAATTCGCGGATTTCCTCTTCCGAGAAGGCATTGGCCAGGCTCAGCATAGGGGAAAGATGGGCAAAGGGGAGGAATTTTTCGAGGGGAGGGGCCCCCACGCGCCGGGTGGGGGAATCGGGTCTCGCCAGTTCGGGATGCTCTTCTTCCAGTTTGATCAGCTCGGCGAGGAGCCGATCATACTCGGCATCGGAAATTTCCGGATCGTCGAGCTGGTAGTAGCGGCGGTTGTGGTAATCTATAATTTTTCTCAGCTCTTCGATTCTTTTTTCGATCTCACCATTTAAGGTCATGTTTTCATCTCGGCGTTTTTATTAGGCGCAGATTAGGTTTTTTCTCATGGGGCGCAGACTTGTTCTTTTCTTGAATGTACTCGTTCAGGATTTCGTTTTTGGCCCGGACGGCGTTGATGATGAAAAAGATGATGACCGCCTTTTCCCATTCCCGGCTCACCTCCACATTTTCCACCCGTTGCCTGTACTTGTCCCACAGGGAAGAAAGGGAAGCCTCATCGAGCCTAACGATTTTATCCGCCATCTTGAGCAGGATATCTTCGATCACGGTGACCTCCTATCGGACACGATTTTATACACTTGTCCGTATGAAGTCAATCACCGGCGGGGATAAATATTCCTTGTCATCTTTCCCCTGTCACAGGTATAATACAAGCAAGTAAATTACGGAGTTCGGATATGGATGCGATTTCAGCCCCGTGGCGTATGGCATATATAAAAGGGGAGAAGCCACAAACGTGTGTTTTATGTGATAAGGATTGCAACAAGGAGTTTGTCCTTAAGCGGGGGGGCCATGCCCTCATCATGTTGAACCTCTACCCCTATACGGCCGGCCACATCATGGTGGTCCCCTTGCGGCATGTGGCACTCTTGGAGGAATTGAATGCCGACGAGCGGCGGGAACTGTTCGATTTTTGCGTCTTGGCCGTTAAGGTCCTTAAAAAGGCCTTGAACCCCCATGGATTCAATATCGGCATGAATCTCGGCGAAGCGGCGGGTGCGGGCGTGGAGGATCACCTCCACCTCCATATCGTGCCTCGCTGGCGGGGGGATACGAATTTCATGACCGTCGTGGGAGAAGTGCGGGTCATCCCGGAGGATATTGAAGAGACCTGGAAGAAGCTCCTGCCCTTCTTCGAGGAGGATGAGAAATGAAGGTTATCTATACCATTTTCGTGGTCCTATTTATTATGCTCGCCGTAACCTTTTCCCTCATGAACACGACCCCCGTGGAACTCAAATATTTCGATTTGTTCCGCGTGACCGTGCCTGCTTACATGCTCATTTTCATCTGTTTCCTCATCGGGGTCATCTTTACGGGATTTTTGGGGATCGTGGAAAGGTTCAGGTTGAGCCGCACCATAAGTCGACTGCAAAAACAGATTCGGGACCTCAAAAGGGAACTCCGCTCGCAGGAAGGCCCCGTCATCGTGGAAGAAGCACCTAACCGTTCTGAGGGAAATTAAGGCTAATCACGCGCGCAGTCAGTTGGATCCCCCTTCATTTTTTCTACGGCATGGGGAAGGGCGGCGATGATGGCCTCGAGGTTTTCTCTGGCCCCGCGGGGAGAACCGGGTAGATTGATGATGAGGGACCTGTTCCTTATGCCGGCTTGGGCCCGCGAAAGAAGCGCGTGAGGTGTTTTAAGCGCCGATGCCCGACGCATCTCCTCTGCCAGACCCGGCACAATCCGGTCAACAACGGAAAGGGTAGCCTCTGGCGTCACGTCTCTGGGGCTCACCCCCGTTCCCCCCGTCGTCAGTATTAAATCACATTCCTTTTCGTCTGCGCACTCGCAAATGGTGGCGGCAATCACCTCTTTTTCGTCGGGAACGATGGCCGTGTAGACAATTTCGGCGCCAATTTCTTTCAAGAGGCGCGCAATTTCCGGGCCACTTAGGTCAATGCGTTCACCACGCGCCCCCTTGTCACTGACGGTGATAATGGCCGCTTTCATTGTCTTCTATTTGTTTCCTTCCTCGGCCCTCTTCTTACTTTCCGCGATGATTTTTTCGGCGATATGGGGCGGCACTTCTTCGTAGTGGGAGTGCTCGTATGTGAAGGTGCCGCGACCGCTTGTCATGGAACGCAGGTCGGGCGCGTATTTCAGGATTTCCGCCAGGGGAACCTGGGCCTTTATGATCTGGGTGGATCCCTTGCTATCCATGCCCAATACCTTACCCCGCCTACTGTTTAAGTCACCTATTACATCTCCCATGTACTCTTCCGGCACTTCGATGAAGATGTTTACAATGGGTTCGAGTAATGTGGGTTGACATTCCATGGCGGCCTTTTTGAAGGCCAGCGAACCGGCCACCTTAAAGGCGAGCTCCGAAGAGTCCACGGTATGGTACGAGCCATCCACCAGAGAAACCTTCACGTCTACTACGGGATAGCCGGCCAAAACGCCCTGTTCCATGGCCTCGACGATGCCTTTTTCTACCGCCGGCCTGTATTGCTGGGGGATAACCCCTCCTACGATCTTGTCCACAAATTCGAATCCGCCGCCTCTTGGCAGTGGTTCCAGTTCGATCCAGCAATCCCCGTATTGACCTCGACCGCCGGATTGCTTCTTATACTTGCCCTGGACCCGGGTTTTGCCCTTGATAGTTTCTTTGTAAGGGACCTTGGGGATGTTCAAGTTCACTTCCACCCCGAACTTGCGCTTCATCTTTTCCACCGTGACCTCGATGTGCAATTGCCCCATTCCGGAAAGGATCATTTCCTTCGTTTCGTCGTTGCGATAGAAACGCAAGGTGGGGTCTTCCTCGAGCAGGCGATGCAGGGCGCCTGTAATCTTCTCTTCGTCGCCCCGGCTCTTGGGTTCGATGGCGAAGGACATGATGGGCGGCGGGATGGGTACCGTCTCGAAAACAACGGGGGCCTTTTCGGCGCATAGGGTATCACCCGTCACGGTTTCCTTCAATTTGGCCACGGCGGCCACGTCTCCCGCGATGAGCTGATTGGCCTGTTTCTGCGTCTTACCTTCGAGAAAGAAGATGTTCCCTATCCGTTCCGTCACCTTACGGGTGCTGTTGAAGACCGAACTGTCCGGTGAAAGTTCGCCCGAGTAGACCCGAAAGAGATTGAGCCTCCCCGCATAGGGATCGGCGATGGTTTTAAAGACCATGGCGGAGAAGGCTTCCGACTCCTCCGGTTTTCTCTCTTCCTTCTTGCCCTCGAGATTTAAACCGCTTACGGCGCCCCGGTCAACGGGGGAGGGGAAGTAATTCACCATGAGATCAAGGAGCATGGTAATGCCTTTAAGCCCCGTAGCAGAGCCGCAAATGACGGGGATGAGAGCATTTGCGCATATTGCCCGGCGGAGGGCCTCCTTCAACTCTTCGGCCGAAAGTTCCCCCCCTTCAAGGTATTTGTCCATGAGGGTCTCATCGGTCTCTGCGATATCTTCAATGAGCGATTCCCGATACTTGGAGACCTCGTCCTTCATGTCACCGGGGATTTCCATTTCGGTTGCGCTCCCTTTGGCGCTATCGAAGGAGAAGGCCTTATTTTCGATAAGATCGATAATCCCTCGGAAATTTTCTTCTTTGCCGATGGGGAGGCATAAGGGGCTCGCCTTTGCTTTCAGTTTGTCGCCGATAGAGTTTAAAGCTTGGAAGAAATCGGCCCGTTCCCGGTCCATGCGGTTGATGAAGACTAAGCGGGGCAACTTGTATTCCTCGGCGAATTCCCATACCTTCTGCGTCTGGAACTCCACCCCGCCTACGGCATCGATGACCACCACGGCCGCATCTGCCACCCGGAGGCAACTTTGGGTATCGAAAGAAAAACACGAGTCGCCCGGCGTGTCTAACAGGTTAATTTTGCATTTGTTCCATTCCGTAAAGCTGACGGCCGAGCTGATGGATACGTGGCGCTTCTGTTCCTCCGGTTCGTAATCGAGGCTGGAGGTCCCATCGTCCACACGGCCCAGGCGTTCCGACTTTCCCGATACGAAAAGTATCGCTTCACACAGGGAAGTCTTGCCCGTTCCCCCGTGCCCGACGAAGGCTACATTTCTTAGTGATTTCGGTTCGTACTTGGCCATGGAAACTCCTTTCCTAATCCGTATCAATGTGTGAACGCCGTCTTTAACGCACAAAGAACTTGAAAGTCAAGGGAAAATCCAGATTGACAAGAATTTCTATTTCATGTAAAGCCAAGCCTCCTTGAAGCACGATGAGGGAGTAATTTGGATGGTAAAGCGGAAGATAAAAAGGGTGCTCATAGCCAACCGGGGTGAGATCGCCCTCCGCATTATGCGGACGGTAAAGGAGATGGAACTCGAAGCCGTAGCGATTTACGAGAAGCCTGATTCGGAGGCTTACTATGTGCGGCTCGCCGATCATGCCATGTTGATCGGTGACGGTCCGAGGAAGGATTATCTCGACGTGGAAAAGATTGTCTGGGCGGCAAAGAAGTGCAACGCCGATGCCATCCATCCCGGCTACGGGTTTCTTTCCGAGAACCCGGATTTACCGGCCGCATGTGAAAGGGCTGGTGTTATCTTCATCGGTCCGGGTGCCCAGGTAATGAAGGATTTAGGAAATAAGGTCACGGCCCGTAAGATGATGGAAAGGGCAGGGTTACCTTTCATCCCAGGAACGGGGAATTTGCCCAAGGGGGAGACGGGCCTCGAGGAGGCTTTGAAGTTTGCGGCCCGCGTCGGGTATCCCGTGATGATCAAGGCCTCGTCGGGAGGGGGAGGTCGAGGAATTAGGAAGGTCCTAAACGAGGCGGATCTCATAAGCCAGATTCCGCTGGCCAGGGCCGAGGCGCTTTCTGCCTTCAACGACGAGAACATTTATTTAGAGAAATGCATCGAAGCGCCGAGGCATGTGGAAATACAAATCTTGGCCGACGAATACGGCAACGTAATCCATTTGGGCTCCCGGGATTGCTCCATTCAGAGGCGCCATCAAAAATTGCTCGAAATTGCTCCCGCCGATTTGCCGCCGGAGGTGCTCTCCTCCATGTACGAGGCGGCCATCAAGGCGGCTAAAGAGGCCAAATACTTAAATGCGGGAACGGTCGAGTTTCTCGTCGATTCTCGAACCCACGAATTTTGGTTCATGGAGATGAACACGCGTCTCCAGGTAGAACATACGGTAACAGAAGAGCTCACCGGCGTGGACATCGTGCGCAAGCAGATTCTCATCGCCCAGGGGGAGCGGTTGGATATACCGGAGGAGAGGATTCGTCTTTACGGTAAGGCGATTCAAGTGAGGATAAACGCGGAGGACCCCAAAAACAACTTCATGCCCGAAGGGGGAAAGCGGGTCGAGGTCTATCAGTCACCGGGAGGCCCGGGTGTAAGGCTGGACGGAGCCGTGTATCAAGGCTACAAGATCCCCACGGAATACGATTCCCTCCTCGTTAAAATGACCGTGAGAGGTTACGACTGGGAGCAGACTTTGCAGAGATTAAAGCGGGCCCTTTTGGGTTTTGTCATCGTGGGGCCGAAAACGACCATTCCTTTTTATCTTGCCATCTGTGACGAGCCAGATTTCCGCCGGGGAAAGTTCGATACCTCGTATCTGGAGACACATCCGGAAGTATTCTCCTACCCAGAACCGGAGCGGGAAATTGCCAAACTCGGAAAGTTGATCGCCCAGATACACGCCCACAAGATCAACAAGTACGCATATTGATTTTGCACTTTCCGAAAAACATAGAGGATAGGAACCATGATGGATGAGAGGATAACGCCCAGGGAACTGAAAGAAAAGGGTGTGCGGTACGTGTTAGATAAGATCCGCCATACGGAAGGGTTCTTCGTCACCAACACGGAAAGGGACCTTTCGCAGTCGGACTTCAAGAACCGTATCATGCCCCATACCCAGCTCCTGGTAGCCCGGGAAAGGGACGAAGCGGGGTATTTTTCCATCGAGATTACGGGGGGGGCGTCGGTGCATGTGGATATGTTGCGGAAACAGATGAACCCCCTGGAGAAGCTCCAAGTATTGGGCGAAAAAATGCCCAACACCCTGTTTCAAACCCTCTGCCGGGGGATCAACCTCTTCGGGTATCGCCCCTATCCGGAGAATGTGATCAGGTTCACCGTTCGGGCCTTTGCCAGATACGTTCACGTCTGGCGCGTATTCGATTTTCTCAATTATATACCCAATATGCGGGCGGTCTTCGAAGAAGTGCAGTCGGCGGGTTGCATCCTCGAGCCGGCCATTTGTTTTTCCACGGGACCAGAACATACGAATGAGTTCTATGTGCGTAAGGTGGGCGAGATTCTCGATGTAACAGGCCCCGATATTATCCTTGCTATCAAGAATCACGGCGGGCTCGGAACGCCCCGCCGCATAGGGGAACTCGTTCGGGCCATAAAGGATAAGTTCCCTGATCTCATCATCCATTACCATGGACATAATACCGATGGGGCGGATATTGGTCGGATCGTGGAAGCGGTCAAAAACGGCGCCAAAATAGTAGACGCCTCCGATCATGCCATAACGGGATTTTACGGGCCGCCGCCCCTGCTTACCGTCATCGATATCTTAGAGGATTACGGTTACCGGGCACTGGGGATCAATAAGCAGGCCATCATAGATACCTCGAACAAGCTAAGGGGCGAAAGAGAATACTATCGTGATTTCGAATCACAGTTCATGGGCTTCGACCCCACCGTTCAAATCCACAAGTTGCCGGGCGGGGCGACGGGTTCCAGCTTCGAGCAGGCGGTCAAGGGGGGATTTCTCCACCGCATGCCGGAAATCCTCCAGCGGGAGTTGCCCCGCGTTCAGGTGGAGTTAGGTAACTTCTGGAGTGTCACGCCGGGCTCCCAGATCCTTTGGACGACGGCGGTGAATAACGTCTTGAAAGGGGAGAGATACAAGGACGTTTCGGACGATTTGAAAAATTTGCTTCTGGGCCGCTATGGGGAATTCCCCTTTTATCGGCCCGCCGACGAGATATATCGTGCCGTTTTCGGTGACGATTGGCAGGAGATCCTGGAGCGTGACGGTGGGTATCAGAAAATAGAGGATGTGGACCTGGAAGTGGAAAAGAAGGTCCTCGAACATCGCCTGGGTCGTCCCGCGAGCGATGATGAGCTAGTCCTTTACCTCCAACACCCGAACGATGCGGTGGATTTCTTCAAATTCGAGGCCACGTATGGAAAAACCTGGGTACTTTCACCGCGCATCTGGTTCAGGAAGGGTGGATTCCGATTAGGGGAACGTTTTGAAATCACCGATGCTTCCGGTCGCATTCATTCCATCGAGATCGGGCCTCAGCGCAAGACCGACGAAGGGGATATCATTACCTATCTCGTCATAGATCACCACATAGAACCCATGGTGACGGAAGCGGAGGAGGGGGAAGAGGAGAAGAAGGCGAAGAAGAAGACCATGTCCCCCAAGGAAATCGATGCGGCCTGGAAGGTGGGTGATGTCCGCGCCCATCTGATGGGTTCCGTCAACGAGGTGTGCGTGAAGGTAGGAGACGAAGTTGTCGTCGGACAGGTACTCGTCGTGCTCGAAGCCATGAAGATGCTCAACAACATTACGAGTGAAGTAAACGGCAAGGTGTCGGAGGTGTACGTTTCCGCCGGGGACAAGGTGGCAATCGGAGACCCCTTGCTTTTCATCACCCGTCTTACTTGAGACGGGACGAAAGAATTGAAAACGGGAGAAGAATCCGGTACAAAGGAGACCGGATTTTTCTTTTGCGAGAAAAGAACGTGATAGGCGAACTGCTAAAGAAGATTTTCGGCACGAAAAATGAACGGATTCTAAAAGAGCTTTCCGTCATCGTGGCGGAGATAAATGCCCTGGAACCCCGTATTTCTGCCATGACCGATGCCGAGTTGAGGGCTCAGACGGATATTTTCAAGGAAAGGCTGTCGAAGGGGGAAACCCTTGATGATATTTTGCCCGAAGCCTTTGCCGTCGTACGGGAGGTGGCCAAAAGGAAGGTGGGCATGAGGCCCTTTGACGTGCAACTCATCGGCGGTATCGTGCTCCACCAGGGCAAGATAGCCGAGATGAAGACCGGTGAAGGAAAAACCCTCGCGGCGACCATGCCCCTGTATCTGAACGCCCTTTTGGGGAGGGGATGTCACCTCGTTACCGTTAACGATTATCTTGCCCGAAGAGACGCAGAGTGGATGGGGCCCGTCTATCGCGCCTTGGGCCTTACGGTGGGAGTCATCGTCCATGGCATGGATGATGACGAGCGCAGGGCAGCCTATTACTCCGATATCACTTACGGTACGAACAACGAGTTCGGATTCGATTATCTCCGGGATAACATGAAGTACGCCCTCGAGGACTACGTTCAGCGGGATTTTTACTACGCCATCGTGGATGAAGTGGATAGCATCCTGATCGACGAGGCCCGGACTCCTCTCATCATCTCTGGTCCGTCGGAGGAATCGACGGATAAGTATTATCGCGTAAATCAGGTGATCCCCCGGTTGAGGCCCAACGTCGACTATACGATCGACGAGAAGACTCGGACCGTCGTCCTCACGGAGGAGGGGGTAAGTCGCGTAGAAAAGTATCTCAAGGTGCAGAACCTGTTCGAACCGCGCAACATGGAACTGTTGCATCACGTCAACCAGGCCCTCCGTGCCCATACCCTGTTCAAAAGGGATGTGGATTACGTCGTCAAGGACGGGCAGGTGATAATAGTGGATGAATTCACCGGTCGCCTCATGCCGGGGCGCAGGTATAGTGACGGTTTGCATCAGGCCCTGGAGGCCAAGGAGAAGGTAAAGGTCGAGAGGGAAAATCAGACGCTTGCCTCCATTACCTTCCAGAACTACTTCCGCATGTATGAGAAGCTCGCCGGTATGACCGGTACGGCCGATACGGAGGCGGAAGAGTTCAAGAAGATATACAACTTGGACGTGGTGGTGATTCCCACCAACAAGCCCATGATCCGCACGGATTACCAGGACGTAATCTATAAGACGGAGAGGGAGAAGTTTGCGGCCGTCGTGAGAGAGATAAAAGAACTCCATGCCCGCCGGCGCCCCGTCTTGGTCGGCACCATTTCCATAGAGAAATCTGAAAGGTTGAGCGCCCTTTTGAACAGGGAAGGCATTCGACATCATGTCCTCAACGCCAAGTATCATGAGAAGGAAGCGGAGATAATAGCCCAGGCAGGGCAACCGGGGATGGTGACGATCTCCACCAACATGGCGGGACGCGGGACGGATATAAAGTTGGGAGAAGGGGTGGCCGAACTCGGAGGGCTTCACATCATTGGGACGGAGCGGCACGAAAGCAGGAGAATAGATAATCAGCTGCGGGGACGCGCGGGCAGGCAGGGAGATCCCGGATCGTCGAGGTTTTATCTTTCCCTCGAAGATGATTTGCTGCGTATCTTTGGGGCCGAGCGGATATCCTCCCTTATGGATAAGATCGGCATTCAGGAAAACGAACCCATCGAACATCCCATGGTGACGAAGGCGATCGAAAATGCCCAGAAGCGGGTGGAAGCCCAGAACTTCGAGATAAGAAAACACCTTCTCGAATACGACAACGTCATGAATCAGCAGCGGCAGGTGATCTACGAACAGAGGAAGCGGGTGTTGAAAGGGGAAGACCTCTGGGCGGATCTCGAAGACATGGTGGAGGAAGTGGCGGAAATCGTGGTCTTCGATTACGTGGATGAAAAGGCGCACCCTGACGAGTGGAATCTCAAGGGCTTAGACGAGATGATATACAAACAATTTTCTCTCCGTCTCCATCTCGCCGAGCGTGGCCGGGAGATGTCACCCGAGCAAATCGTCGAGACGGTGATCGCTGCCGCCAAGGATCATCTCCGGGAAAAGGAAAAGAGGTTCGGGGCCGAGCTCATGGAGTATCTCATCAAGATGATCATGCTCCAGTCCATAGACAGTCACTGGAAGGACCATCTGCTCAATATGGATCACTTAAGGGAGGGCATCGGTCTGAGAGGTTACGGTCAGAAGGATCCCGTACGAGAGTATCAAAAAGAGGGTTACGAGGCCTTTCTCGAGATGACGGAACGGATCAAGATGGATGTGGTGGAAAAGCTCTGTATGGTTCAGGTGACGAAGGCGGAGGAGATCGAGGAGATGAAAGAGGAGGCGGAAGAAGAGCTGGTCTACAGCCACGGTGCCGGGGCCACCGTAAACGAACCTATCCGCCACAGTGGGAAAAAGGTGGGCAGGAACGATCCCTGTCCCTGTGGCAGCGGGAAGAAGTACAAAAAGTGCTGTGGCCGATGATTTTTCTTCTGGAGGAGGCAGAGGCAAAAGGTGGAGGATGATAAGATTGCGGTACCGGGATTCCTGGCCGGCGGCATAAGCGTCGGCATCAAGTTAAACGGGCAGCCCGATCTGGGGCTCATTTACTCCATTACGCCGGCCGCGGCCGATGGGGTTTTTACCGTGAACTCTTTCCGGGCCGCCCCCGTTCAGATTTCTCAGGAAAGGTTGCGCCATGGCATGGCTCAGGCCATTATTATCAACAGTGGCAACGCCAACGCCTGCACGGGGGCGAAGGGAATGGACGACGCCCTCGCTATGGCCAACTCTTTAGCCAGAGAATTAAAGATCGAAGAAAAATTGGTGCTCGTGGCCTCGACGGGGGTAATCGGTCATCCGTTGCCGGTGGACAAGATTCTCGGTGGTTTAAAGAGGCTCGTGCACGACCTCACCCCCGGGGGGATAGTAAGGGCGGAGAAGGCGATCATGACCACCGATCGATGGCCTAAGATGGTGTTGAGGAAGGTCACGATTGGGGGAAAAGAGGTTACCTTCTGCGGTATGGCCAAGGGTGCCGGGATGATCCAACCGCATATGGCAACCATGCTGGCCTTCATTCTGACCGACCTTGCTATCGGGCAAGATGAGCTTAGGCGGGCATTTAGGTATGCCGTGGATCGGACGTTCAACGCTATCTCCGTGGATGGATGCATGAGCACCAACGATACGGTCGTGGTTATGGCCAACGGCTTGGCCCAGAACCGGCCCCCCAAGGTCCATTCCCGTGACTTTTATCGGGTGAGGGAAACCTTGATGGGACTCATGGAAGAGCTCGCGAAAGAAATCGTGCGCGATGGAGAAGGGGCGACGAAGGTCCTCAAGATAGAAATCGAAGGGGCCGCTTCACTAAAGGAGGCGAAACAATTAGCCTATGCCGTGGGTAACGCCAACTTGGTGAAGGCCGCCTTTTTCGGCCAGGACCCCAACTGGGGGAGGATTATATCGGCCGTAGGGTCTCTGGGGCTTCCGTTAGACGGGGAGAAGGTGGAATTGTACCTGGAGGAGGCGTGTATCTTCTCCCGGGGCGTAGGTCAAGCATGGGATGGGGAGTATCTCAAGGCCGTTATGGCCGCACCGGAGATAAGCATTACCGTCAAATTGGGTCGGGGGAAAGGTGCCTGGCGTCTTTTTGCTTCCGACCTTACTTTCGATTACGTGAAAATTAATTCCCATTATCGGACTTGAAATTTATCTTGCCTGTAGCGGGTAGGTATGATAGTAACCTTAAAATTTCGCACATCCCTGGATTGACGGGTGTTGCCCGCATTTTTCGGGTTTTACGTCAAGTAGAAGGGGGTGGAGGAAAAAACACATAATGGGAGGAAAGAAGTTTTATGGCAGCCATTTCCATGAAGTTGCTCCTGGAAGCCGGTGTCCACTTTGGCCACCAGACCAACAAGTGGAATCCCAAGATGAAGCCCTACATATTCGGGGCTCGCAATGGGATTTACATCATTGACCTGCAGCAGACGGTCGTCTTGTTTCAGAAGGCTTACGAATTCGTCGTTTCTGTGGCGGCTGAAGGGGGGCAGATCCTGTTTGTCGGGACGAAGAAACAGGCCCAGGAGGCCATTTTTGAAGAGGCTACCAGGTGCGGTATGCCGTACGTCAATCAGAGATGGCTCGGAGGCATGCTCACCAACTATGCCACGATCAAGAAGAGCATCGATCGTCTGAATCACCTGGAGGCCATCTTCGCCGACGATAGCGTGCGGGTTTATACGAAGCGAGAGATACAGAAATTGCAAAAGGAGAAGGATCGTTTGATCAAACTCTTGGGGGGTATCAGGTCTCTCAACGGGTTGCCCGACGCGGTTTTTATCGTCGATCCCAAGCGTGAAGAAATAGCCGTAAAAGAGGCCAGGAAGCTCAAGATACCCATCGTGGCCATGGTGGATACCAATTGCGACCCCGATGAGATAGATTGGGTAATCCCCGGAAACGATGATGCCATTAGGGCCATCAAGTTATTTACGGCCCGCATGGCCGATGCCGTACTGGAAGGGAAAAAGCTTTACGAAGAAAAGCTCCAGGCTGATACAGACAAGGCAGAAGGACAGGTAGAAATAGAAACCCAGGCTCAGACGAACGATGAGGAAGACGTACCGGAGAGCATCGAGTATGAGTACGATGAAACGGAATACGAAAAGTGAAATTTAAAGAGGAGGAAATGAAAGTGAACATCACCTCGGCCATGGTCAAAGAACTCCGGGATAAGACCGGAATGGGCATGATGGATTGCAAAGAGGCCCTGATCGCTTCGAATGGAGATTTCGATAAGGCTGTTGAGTACCTGCGCAAAAAAGGCATGTCTGCCGCCACGAAGAGATCTTCCAAGGCGGCCAAAGAGGGGACCATCGCTTCCTATGTACATATGGGAGGCAAAATAGGGGTGTTGGTGGAGCTGAATTGCGAAACCGATTTCGTGGCCAAGACGGATGATTTCCAGACATTGGCCAAGGATATCGCTATGCAGATCGCCGCCACGAACCCAACCTACCTTTCACCCACGGACATTCCCTCCGAGGTATTGGAAAGGGAAAAAGAGATATACAAAAGCCAGCTTCAGGCCGAGAAGAAACCGGAGAAGGTGTGGGACAAGATCATCGAGGGAAAGCTGGCGAAGTTTTACGAGGAAGTCTGCTTGACCAAGCAAAAATTCATCAAGAATCCCGATATTACCGTAGAGAGCTTAATCAACGGCATCATTGCCAAGACGGGGGAAAACATCGTTCTTAGACGGTTCGTTCGGTTTCAGTTGGGCGAAGAGTTGAAAGACTGACGAGGTGGGAGATATAAAATACCGCAGGGTACTTCTGAAACTGAGTGGGGAGGCCCTTCAGGGTGACCACAGGGCGGGCATAGACTTCCGCGTGCTCGAAGGTATAGCCAAAGAGATCGAAACGGTGGTGAGAGATGGCGTGCAACTGGCCGTGGTCATCGGCGCCGGCAATTTCTGGCGGGGTCAGGAAGCGGAAAAAAGCGGGATGGAAAGAGCGATGGCTGATTATGCTGGAATGCTCGCCACCCTTATTAACTGCGTGTCCCTTCAGAGCGTGCTCGAAAAGGCGGGATTGGAAGTAAGGGTGCAATCGGCTATCGAAGTAAAGGAGCTCGCGGAGCCTTACATATACAGAAAGGCCATTTCCCATCTCGAGAAGGGGCGAGTGGTTATTTTCGCCGCCGGGACGGGGAACCCTTTTTTTACCACCGATACGGCTGCGGCGTTGAGGGCGGTGGAAATAAGGGCTGATGCCCTGCTCAAAGCGACCAAGGTAGATGGCGTCTACGATCGGGACCCGGTGGCAAACCCGGGGGCGAAAAAATTCGATCGCATCTCCTATACCGACGTGCTGGTTAAGAATCTCAAAGTGATGGATGCCACGGCCATCGCTGTCTGCCGAGAAAACGGTATTCCCGTTATTGTTTTCAATATCTTCGATAGGGGTGCCGTTCAGCGGGTGGTCAAGGGTGAAAAGATAGGAACCATTGTGGAGGGAGACTAATGAAAGAGGAAGTCTTCGCAGAATTGAAAGACAACATGGAGAAGTCTGTTCAATTTCTTGAGAAGTCTTTTAGCAAGGTAAGGACGGGAAGAGCTTCTTTGGCCTTGCTGGATGGGATCAAGGTGGATTACTATGGCGTCCCAACACCCCTTAATCAGGTGGCGGGTTTGTCCATCCCGGAAAGCCGGTTGATCGTTATTTCCCCCTGGGATGCAAGTCTCATCGGGGCCATTGAAAAGGCCATCCAGAAATCGGAACTGGGGCTTTTGCCTTCCAATGATGGCAAGATAATACGCATTACCATCCCTCCCCTAACGGAAGAGAGGAGGAAGGAGCTGGTGCGTCTCGTAAAGAAGATGGCGGAAGAATGCAAGGTCAAACTGCGCAATGCCCGGCGCGAGGCCAATGATAAACTCAAGGCCTTGAAGAAGGATAACAAGATTTCCGAGGACGAGATGTTCACTTATCAGGACGAGGTGCAAAAGGAGATGGATAAATACATTGAACGGGTAGATAAACTCCTTGCCGCCAAGGAAAAGGAGATCATGGAAATATAGCCATCTGCCGACCCGAAACGGTTTGCGGCGGAACCATACGTGGTTCCGCTTTTTTATTCGAGATTCACGGCTTGCGCAGATGGAAGGTATGTGGTAACTCGTAAAAATGATTATGGAAGATTTCGAAGATAAGAACCTACCCCGACATATTGCCATCATTATGGATGGAAACGGCCGGTGGGCTAAGAAACACGCCCTGGGACGTGTGGCCGGTCACAGAAAGGGAGCGGAAGCGGTGCGCAGAACGGTGCGGGCGTGCAGGAATTGGGGCATAAAGTACCTGACCCTTTTTGCCTTCTCCTCGGAAAACTGGTCGCGTCCCGCCAAGGAGGTAAATGCCTTGATGAGGCTCCTGAAGGAATACATCGCCTCGGAAGTGGAAGAGATCAGGGCCCATGGTATCCGTCTGAACGTGATTGGCGAGTGGCAGGCTTTGCGGGGCGACATAAGGCTCCTCGTAGAAGATGCCATGAAGAAAACGGCGCAAAACGATGCGATGATCTGGACAATAGCCTTAAGTTACGGGGGAAGAGGTGAAATCGTCGAGGCGGCCAGGCGTATCGGGGAAGACGTTGCTCAAGGGCGTATCTTACCGAAAGATATAGATCAGCAACTGTTTACTCGCTACCTGTACACCTACAATTTGCCCGACCCCGACCTTCTCATCAGGACAAGTGGAGAGTATCGGATCAGCAACTTCCTTCTCTGGCAGTCGGCTTACACGGAGTTTTACTTTACCGACGTGCTTTGGCCCGATTTTTCGGAGGAAGATCTTATGGCCGCCATCCGGGAATACCAGAGGAGAGAACGCCGTTTTGGCCAGACGACGGAGCAGCTGAAGAGAAGGGGAGAGCTATGAATGCCCACGCCAAGAGATGGCTTACGGCGGCTGTCTTGCTTCCCATTATCGTCGGGATTATCTGCTTCGCCCCTCCTTGGGTATTTGCCATCCTTATCATCCTCGTAATTGCCATCGGTGTGGGGGAGTACAATACCCTGACTTTGGGCGCCGGTTTTTCGTGGCGCAAGTTTCTGAGTATCGGCGGGGCCATTCTGTGCCCGGTGGTGTTTTATTTCGGAGAGGCCCGTTCGGTGGTAGCGTTTCTTGCCCTGTTCTTGATGGTCATGTTTTTCCTCGAGCTGTTGCGGGTAAAGGGGGAGACGATAGATTTGATACCCCTCTTCAAGATGGCCTTCGGGTTTTTCTACTTGCCTTTTACCCTTTCCCATTTCATCTGGCTTCATCAAGGTCCTAAAGGCCTCTGGTGGATCTTTTTCGTTTTGGTACTCGCCTTTTCCGGTGATACGGCGGCCTATTACGTGGGGCGTACCATGGGGCGTAGACCGCTTATCCCTGCGGTCAGCGCCGGAAAAACGGTGGAAGGTACCCTGGCTTTGGTTGTCTTTAGCACTTTATGTTGTTACGTTTACGGAAAGCTTTTCTTCTCCTCGTCACCGGGTTATCACTTTGCCATCCTCGGCCTCGTGGGGAGCATTTTGGGACAGTTAGGGGACCTGTGCGAGTCGGCCTTGAAACGCATGGCAGGGGTGAAGGATTCGAGTAACCTCCTACCCGGTCATGGCGGTCTTCTGGATAGGCTCGACTGTCTCGTTTTCGTGGCCCCCTTTGTCTATCATTACCGGCAGGCCTTTCTCCCATGAAGACCATTGCAATCTTGGGTTCGACCGGCTCCATAGGTGGCTCCGTCCTCGAAATTGTGTCTCGCCATCCCGAGGCCTTCCGGGTGGAAGCCCTGGCCGCGGGTAGAAATGTGAAGGCCTTGAAAGAGCAGGTGGTGAAGTTCTCCCCGCACCTCGTCGCCGTCATGGACGAGACCCAGGCAGAGCTCTTCCGAAAAGAGTGGGGGGGCGAGCCTCCCGTGGAAATCGTGTGGGGAAGGGAAGGCTATGGAAAAGTTGCCACCTTACCGGGGGTGGAGATGGTGGTATCTGCCATGATGGGCGCCGCGGGTCTACTTCCTACCTGGGAAGCCATCTGCGCTGGCAAAGATATCGCCCTCGCAAACAAGGAAAGCCTCGTGGTGGCCGGGGAAATCATCATGAAGAAGGCGCAGGAGAAGGGGGTAAAGATTATCCCCGTCGATAGCGAACATAGCGCCATCTTCCAATGTCTTTCTGGTGTTGACCCGAAACATGTGAAGAGCATCATCCTCACCGCCTCCGGTGGCCCCTTCCTCGATGTGCCTGGGGAAAAACTGAAGGATATGAAACCGGCCGATGCACTTCGCCATCCCAATTGGCGGATGGGGAAGAAAATTACCGTCGATTCGGCCACCATGATGAATAAGGGTTTGGAATTAATCGAAGCGAGATGGCTTTTCTCTGTATCACCGGAGCAGATAGCTGTGGTCATTCACCCCCAAAGCATCGTTCATTCTCTCGTGGAATTCATAGACGGTTCGATTCTGGCCCAGATGGGACGGCCCGATATGAGAATCCCCATCTCCTACGCCCTTTTTTATCCGGAGCGCATGAATGATGCTTCGTTTAGCCTCGATTTTTCACATCTGGGGCCCCTCACCTTTTTCCCACCCGATCTCGAAAAGTTTCCCTGTTTAGGCCTGGCAAGAGAGGTGCTTAAGGGAGGGGGGTTTTTGCCGGCAGTGATGAACGCGGCCAATGAAGTGGCGGTTGAGGGTTTTCTCTCGGAGCGGATTGGGTTTACGGATATTTATCGCGTCATAGTCGAGGTGATGGATTTGTTTTCACCCCCTGGCAGCCCTGCCTCGCTCGAAACTCTCCTTCAGGCGGATCGAGAGGCGCGTCGGCTGGCCTGGGAGCAGGTAAAAAAGATAGAAAGGAACGGGTAAGTTTTTCGATGCAGAGTTTGATGGCCATTATCATACTGTTGGGCGTTCTCATCTTCGTCCATGAGATCGGGCATTTTCTGGCGGCCAAATTCTTTCGCGTGGGCATACTCAAGTTTTCCCTCGGCTTCGGGCGCCGGCTGATAGGGAAAAAAATCGGGGAGACGGAGTACGTAATTTCCCTCATCCCCCTGGGTGGTTACGTGAAGCTACTGGGGGAATCGGAGGAAGAGGTGCTGTCAGAGGGTGATAGGGCGCGATCTTTCCTTGCCCAGCCGGTGTGGAAGAGGGCTATCATCGTTTTTGCGGGACCTTTTTTCAATTTTCTCCTCGCCGTCATGATCTTTGCCTTCGCCTACACGGGGGGCGTGCCCGTCATGACAAGTGAAATCGGTCTTATCTCGCCAGAAGGGGCCGCTTACGAGGCAGGGATGAAGGCGGGCGATGTCATCGTGAAGATAGATGATTACCCTATAAGAAGGTGGGATCAGATTGCCGAGCGGGTGGTAAAAAGTAAGGGGCGCCCCCTCCGAGTGACGGTAAAGAGGGGTGAGGAAAGCCAGGAATTCGTCCTCATTCCTCGCTTGACGAAGGATCGCAACATCTTCGGAGAGGAGGTAGAAACTTACAAAATAGGAGTTGGCCCCGCAAGAAAGTTTTATCTTGAGCGGTTGAATCCTCTTGAGGCCTTCGCCCGCAGTCTTACGCAGACGTGGTTTATTACGAAAATGACCTTCGTGAGTATCGTAAAGATTTTAGAAGGGGTGCTTTCGCCCCGCAGCCTGGGTGGCCCCATTCTCATTGCCCAGATGGCCGGGGAGCAGGTAAAAAGCGGGGTCCTGGCCTTTGTCCTCTTTATGGCCGTGCTCAGCATCAATTTGGGCGTCCTGAACCTCTTGCCCATTCCGGTCCTGGATGGCGGGCACTTGTTATTCTATCTAATAGAAGCCGTGCGGAGAAAAGAGGTCAGTGTAAAGTGGAGGCAGAGGGCGCAGCAAATAGGCTTCATTTTACTCGTGATACTCATGATTTATGTAATGATTATGGACATTGAGCGCTTGAACAACGAGACGGTAAATAAGATTACGGGATTTTTTACGAAGTAGCCTATGAGGACTTTGGCCATTTCGACGGCAAGAAAAGAGGTATCCGTCGCCCTCTTGAGGGAAGAAGAGGCTTGGTGGGAAATGCGCATTGATGATGGGAGGCAGCATTCCGTAACGCTGCTTACCACCATCGATTACATCCTGCGGGAGGCCGGTTGCGGTCTCGACGATGTAGACCTTTTGGCCTGTCCCACCGGTCCCGGCTCCTTCACCGGCTTGAGGGTGGGACTTGCTACCCTCAAGGGCCTGGCCATGGTGAAGGGTAAGCCGATCGTTGGGGTCTCGACGCTGGAGGCTTACGCCTTCGCTACGGGCGTGGTCGATTTGCCCATATGTGTCCTGATGCAAGCCCGGCCGGGCTATGTGTATTTCGGTCTTTATCAACTTTCCCCGGAGGGACATTTAACGAGACTCGGGGAGGAAAAGTTTTGCGCCATAAGCGACATCTTCCCACATCTCCCTGAAGGGACGATTTTGTTTACAGGTGATGGGGTCTGTTCTTACAGCGGAGAAATTAAGGGGCTTATGAAGGGAAGGGCCCTTTTGGGCGGGGCGATTATGCCCGACCTGCGGGCAAGTATGGTGGGCATCTTAGGCTATCGGAAGTTTCAGGCCGGTCAGGCGCAAGACCCCCTTTTCATCACCCCCCATTACATTCAGGCCTCGAGCGCGGAGAGTAAAGTTGACAAAGGGTACGTAATTGGGATACGCAGAAGGTGACATGGTTGAGACGAAGATGAAAAGGGAGGGGAAAGAAAGGCATGATGAACCCGTGGTAAGGGAGGGGAGGCCCATTATTGCCTTTTTTTTCGTCCTCATGATCGCGACGTGGTTTGTGGGGTGGACACTCGTTTCGACCCTGCTTTTTCTTATGGCGGGATTTTGCGTATGGTTTTTCCGGAATCCGGAGCGGACCATCACGGGGGGCGATAACATCGTTAGTTCTCCCGCAGATGGAAAGGTAATCGGGATAGAAAAAGAAGTAACGCATGAGCTTCTGCCCGGCCCCCGGACCAAGGTGAGCATCTTTATGAACTTGTTCAATGTTCATGTAAATCGCATGCCCTGTGGCGGTCGTGTCGAGAGGGTGAAGTACTATCCGGGGAGGTTCTTTTCGGCCAATTTAGATAAGGCATCGCAGGAAAACGAGAGAAATGCCGTTTTGGTAAAAAGATGGGATGGAAAAGAGGTGTTAACCGTTCAGATTGCCGGCCTGATTGCCCGTCGGATCGCCTGCTGGGTAAAGGAGGGGATGGAGGTAAAGCGGGGAGAGAGGTTCGGCCTCATCAGGTTCGGCTCCCGTCTCGAGGTTTTTCTTCCTCCCGAAGCGGAGGTAAGGGTTAAGCCGGGAGACAGGGTAAAGGCGGGCGAAACGCCATTGGGGGAGTTGTCATGAGAAAGGAACGCAGATTTCATAAGGATAGGATGAAGAAGGGCATTTACATTTTGCCCAACCTGATTACGTCGGCCGGTTTGTTTGCCGGTTTTTCGGCCATTATATCCGCCATGAATGGTAGATATGAGATGGCAGCGGTTCTCATCTTCATCGCAGCGGCCCTGGATGCCGTTGACGGCAGGATTGCCCGGCTCACAAAGACGACGAGCAAATTCGGGGCCGAATACGATTCCCTTGCCGATCTGGTGGCCTTTGGAGTAGCACCGGCGCTATTGGCTTACACGTGGTCGTTGTTTTCCTTCGGGAAATGGGGGTGGCTCGTGGCTTTCCTCTACGTGGTCTGCGGGGCCTTGAGGCTCGCGAGGTTCAACGTACAGATTGGTCTCATCGAAAGCCGCGTATTCAACGGCTTACCCATTCCCGGTGCGGCATGCGTCATCGCCTCGAGTGTCCTTCTCTACTACAAGTTGGGAGGAGAAGGGCGTTTCGAGAGCCTATCCGTTCTTATCGGGGTAATCGCCCTTTCCCTGCTTATGGTTAGCAGCATAAAGTACTACAGCTTTAAGGACTTAAACTGGCTGGCCCGAAAACCTATTACTTCGCTTCTCATCATCATCTTGATCATGATAGTGATCGCTGCCGAGCCGCAGATTATGGTGTTTACCTTCGTTGCGGGATACAGTTTGTCCGGCCCGGCGTGGTTTATCTACCGATTATCAAGGCGGGAAGTGTCTTGGGTGACAAAGAAAGAGGAAGGCAAAAGCGAGGCTTCTTAGTAAAAAATAAGTGCGGAGAGTAAAGAATGGGAAAGTTGTACAATGTAGCCGTGGTCGGTGCCACGGGGGCGGTGGGCAATGAAATGGTGAAGATCTTAGAAGAGCGGGATTTTCCGGTAAATCGTCTGAAGCTCCTTGCCTCGGAGAGATCCTTGGGGAAATCCTTGGAATACAAGGGGGAATCCATTCCCGTAGAGGTTCTCGACGAAGAATCTTTCCAGGGGGTGGATATCGGTTTGTTTTCGGCGGGCGGGTCCGTCAGTCAAAAATACGCCCCCATAGCCGCTCAGGCCGGTTGCGTGGTGATAGATAATACCAGCGCCTTTCGCCTGGAACCGGATATTCCGTTGGTCGTACCGGAGGTGAATCCGGAAGAGATAGCCCACTACAAGAATCGAGGGATCATCGCCAACCCCAACTGCTCTACCATTCAGATGGTGGTGGTTCTGAAGCCCATCTACGACGCCGTAGGCATCGTGCGGGTGGTGGTTTCTACCTACCAGGCCGTTTCTGGTACGGGCAAGAAGGCAATCGAAGAGCTAGCCGAGCAGACGAGGGCCCTCCTTTCCTTCGGTGAGGTAAAACCGAAGGTGTACCCCCATCAGATCGCCTTCAACTGCCTACCCCACATTGATGTGTTCCTCGAAAACGGCTACACCAAAGAAGAGATGAAGATGGTAAACGAGACCAAGAAGATCATGAAAGACCCTTCCATTGCCGTTTCGGCCACGACGGTAAGGGTACCCGTTTTCTACGGGCATTCCGAATCGGTGAACGTAGAGACGAAAGAGAAGATCACCGCTTCTGAAGTGCGGGCCCTGTTGGAGAAGGCACCTGGGGTCTGCGTCGTGGATAACCCCGCCGCCAATGAGTATCCGCTTGCCATCTACGCCGCCGGTAGGGACGAAACCTTCGTCGGCAGGATCAGGGAGGACCTTTCCATCGAACGGGGTATCAACATGTGGATTGTGGCCGATAATATAAGAAAAGGGGCGGCCCTGAATGCTGTCCAGATTGCCGAGATCTTGATTCAGAAGTATCTGTAACGGAAGCCAGGCCATGAGAGTAATCGGGGGAGAGGCCCGGGGAACGAAAATATCCTCATCTCGCAAGGGTAAGGTCCGGCCTACTCCCGCCATGGTACGAGAGGCCCTGTTTAACATCCTCGGCTCTATTGAAGGAACGTCATGGGCCGATCTTTACGCCGGTACGGGGAGTGTAGGTCTGGAAGCCTTGAGTCGCGGGGCATCCAGGGTTGTATTCGTAGAAAAAAATGCCCAGCTGATAAAGCAGATTGCCCGTTCCGTTAGGGAAATGGGCTTTCAAGAGCGGGCCGCCGTCATGGAGGGCGATATCAAGGCCGTCGTTAAGCGCCTTTCGCGAATGGGGGTGATGTTTCACGTTGTATTCGCCGATCCGCCTTATGATTCCGACTTAGTGGGAAAAACGGTGGAATTATGTACCAAGGCCCCCATCTTGAGTGATGGTGGTCTCTTGGTTATTCAGCATTCCCGTCGTGAAGACGTTCATTATCCCTTGTTTGAGCCATCCTGGGAGGTTGTAGATGTGAGGCATTACGGGGACACGAACTTGACGATCATACAATACAGAAAAAGGAGTGAGGATGAGAAATGAAGAAGGTAGCCATTTATCCCGGTTCTTTTGACCCCATTACTTACGGACACATGGACATTATAACCCGCGCCCTTAACATGTTCGATGAGCTTATCGTGCTCGTGGCCTACAATCCGAATAAACACTATCTTTTCTCCGTGGAAGAGCGCGTCGAGATGATTTATGAGGTGATAGGCAAGAACAACGGGCAGTTGAAGATCGATTCCTACAGTGGTTTGCTCGTGGATTACGCGAAGAAAGTGGGGGCGAATGTAATCCTCCGGGGGTTGAGGGCCGTGTCGGATTTTGAGTACGAGTTCCAGATGGCCCTCATGAATAGACGCATGAACAAGGATGTGGAAACGGTCTTTCTCATGACTGGTTACCAGTGGTTTTACACGAGCTCCAATCTCATCAAGCAAGCGGCCTGCATGGGGGGGTCCGTGAAAGGGCTGGTTCCCGATATCGTAAACAAGAAATTGATGGAGAAGTTCGGAAGACCCAAAGGGAGGGTTAAATGAAGCTATCCCAAAGAATCCAGGAGATAAAGCCTTCTCCCACGCTGGCCATTACCATGAAGGCCAACGCCATGAAAGCGGCGGGCAGAGACGTGATCGGTTTTGGAGCCGGTGAGCCTGATTTTGACACCCCCCTCTACATTAAAAAAGCCGCCATAAGAGCCATAGAAGAAGGGTTCACCAAGTATACGCCGGTCGCTGGTATTGATGAGCTCAAGGACGCCATCATTGATAAGCTCTTCCGCGACCAGGGGTTGGAATACGGCCGGTCCGAGGTCTGCGTCTCCTGCGGGGCGAAACATACGCTTTACAATCTGGCCCAGGTCTTGTTCGAAGAGGGAGATGAGGTGATCGTGCCGGCCCCTTATTGGGTGTCCTACATCGATATCGTCAAGCTCGCCGGGGCGACCCCCGTAGTGATACCGACGCAAGAGGAGAAAGGATTCCGGATTTCGCCTGACGATTTGCAGGCGGCCATCAACGAAAAAACGCGGGGCATCATTATAAACAGCCCTTCCAATCCCACGGGGTGCGTGTACACAGAGGAAGAACTGAAGAGGCTGGCAGAGGCCCTCGCCGATTGCGACATCATTGTTATCTCTGATGAAATTTACGAGAAGATAATCTACGACGGAATGAAATTTGCCTCCATCGCCAGCGTGCACGCCGCCATGAAGGAAAAAACGGTCATTGTAAACGGCGTATCGAAGGCTTACGCCATGACGGGCTGGCGCATCGGGTACGCGGCGGGACCGGAGTGGATCATTAGTGCCGTAACCAAGCTCCAAAGCCAAAACACGTCCAACCCTACCTCGATCGCCCAGAAGGCAGCCTTGGCGGCCCTGACGGGAGATCAGGGGGAAGTGGAGAAGATGGTAGAGGAATTCCAAAGACGCCGGGACATCATATGTGAGGCCTTAAACGAGGTGCCGGGTTTCCGATGCACGAAACCTAAGGGGGCCTTTTACGTTTTTCCCAATGTGGAAGGTGTTTTCGGCCGATCATTTAAGGGTCGCGTGATCAAGGATTCTTCGGATCTGGCGAGTTATCTGCTCGACGAGGTAGGTGTGGCGGTGGTGCCGGGGGCGGACTTCGGTGATGACCGGTTTCTCAGGTTTTCTTATGCCACTTCTGTTGATCTCATCGAAAAGGGCATCGCAAGAGTCAAGCAAGCCCTCTCTTGAAAAAGGCGGTTACAGATGGGTAAGCCGGTAAGGCGGAAAGAGACGCGGAGAATCCAATTGGGCTCTGTGCCGATCGGGGGTGGCGCGCTGGTTGTTGTGCAATCCATGACCAACACCGACACCCGGGATGTCAAGAAGACAATCGCCCAAATTAGAAGATTGGAAAGGGCCGGCTGCGAGGTCGTGCGGGTGGCGGTAAGGGACGAAGAGTCGGCGAAGTCGCTCGGTTTTATTAAGAAGGCTATTTCCATTCCCCTCGTGGCGGACATTCATTTCGACCATCGCCTGGCCCTTATGGCCATCGATCAGGGTGTGGAGGGGATCCGCATAAATCCCGGCAATATGGACTTCCCGCGGATTCGCGAGGTGGTGAGAGCGGCCAGGGAGAGGGGGACCGTAATCCGCGTGGGGGTGAATGCCGGCTCCCTCGAGAAGGCCCTCTGGCACAAGTACCAGGGCCCTACAGCCCAAGCGCTGGTCGAGAGTGCCTTGAATCATGTGAAGCGGATAGAGGACCTGGGGTGGACGAAGATGAAGATTTCCGTGAAATCTTCTTGCGTCCCCACCATGATTGAGGCCTATCGGAAGCTCGCATCTGTTACCGATTATCCACTGCACTTAGGGGTGACGGAGGCAGGCACGCTCATAAGGGCGACGGTAAAATCAGCGATCGGTTTGGGTGTGCTCTTATTTGAAGGTATCGGCGATACCATTCGGGTCTCCGTCACGGGGAGCCCGCTCCAAGAAATTCCCGTTGCCTTCCATATCCTTCGCACGTTAGGCATCAGGGAGGTGGGGCCGGAAATCGTCTCCTGCCCTACCTGCGGGCGCTGTGAGATAGATGTGCCCGGCCTTGCGAAGAAGGTCGAAAGGAGGCTTTCCGGTTTTAAGGACTACATGAAGATAGCCATCATGGGATGTGTAGTTAACGGCCCCGGGGAAGCTAAAGAGGCGGATATCGGCATTGCGGGAGGGAGGGGGATGGGTCTTCTCTTCAAGCACGGGGCAATAATAGGAAAGGTAAAGGAAGAAGAAATGCTCGAAACCTTGATTCGGGAAGTTTATCATATGAAGAGGGAAAGGGAGGCTAAAAGATGAGGTATTCTCAGCTGTTTCTTCCCACGGTGAGAGAGGTGCCGGCCGATGCCGAAACGGCGAGTCATCAGCTGATGATTAGGGCGGGGCTCATAAGAAAACTTGCCAGCGGCATCTATACCTATCTCCCCTTAGGCTTACGCGTCATAAAGAAGGTGGAAAACATCATCCGGGAGGAGATGAACCGGGCAGGTGCCCAGGAACTGAGCATGCCCGTTGTGCAGCCGGCCGAGCTGTGGAAAGAATCGGGCAGGTGGGAACACTACGGAAAGGAGCTTTTGCGTTTCAGGGATCGCAAGGACAGTGAGTACTGCCTTGCCCCGACCCATGAGGAGGTGGTTACGGACCTCGTAAGAAACGAGGTCAAATCTTACCGCCAGCTGCCCTTGAATCTGTATCAGATTCAGACCAAATTCCGGGACGAGATGAGGCCTCGCTTTGGCGTTATCAGATGCCGGGAATTCGTGATGAAGGACGCTTACAGTTTCGATGCCGACGAGGAATCGGCGGAGGTAAGCTATAGGAAGATGTTTGACGCCTATCACCGGATCTTTGATCGTTGTGGGTTAAAATTCCGGGCCGTCGAGGCGGATACGGGAAGTATCGGAGGCAGCTTCTCCCATGAGTTCCTCGTGATAGCCGATACGGGGGAGGATGCCATGGTGTACTGTGACCGCTGTGGCTATGCGGCAAACCTCGAGAAGGCGGAAACGGTCAAGCCGGAGGAAAGTGACCAGGGAGAGGAACTCAAGACCCTTGAGGAGGTCCATACGCCCAACGTGAGGACGATCGAAGAGGTATCCCGCTTCCTCCAGGTCAGTCCTCGGGATGTGGTAAAGACGATCGTTTATATGGCCGATGGGCAACCAGTGGCCGTCCTCATCCGGGGGGACGAAGAAGTGAACGAAGTAAAGGTAAAGAACATTCTCGGATGCGAGGTCCTCGAGATGGCCACGGATGAAGAAATCGTAAGGTGTGCCGGATCGCACCGCGGTTTCGTGGGGCCGATCGGGTTAAAATGCAGGATGATCGCCGATTTTTCTCTCCTCGGTCGTCGTAATCTCGTCGTGGGTGCCAATCGTGAAGACTACCACCTAAAGAACGCTAATTATCCGCGGGACTTTGCATTGACAGAGTTTTACGACCTGCGTGTTATCCACGCGGGTGACCCGTGCCCTCGCTGTGGAGGCGAGATAAACTTTGCCCGGGGGATAGAGGTGGGGCATGTCTTCAAGTTGGGGACGAAGTACAGCAAGGCCATGAGGGCCGTCTTCCTCGATCGAAACGGTGAAGAACAATACATGATTATGGGATGCTATGGCATCGGCATCGGCCGCACGGTCGCTGCGTGTATCGAGCAGAACCACGACGAGGCGGGGATCATCTGGCCCCTTTCTTTGGCCCCTTTCCAGGTCATCATTACCCCTGTGAACGTAAGGGAAAGTGCCTTGAAGGAGGCGGCCGAGGGCATATACGAAGCCTGCCTAAAACATGGGTTGGAGGTGTTGCTCGATGACCGGGATGAAAGGGCCGGGGTCAAGTTCAACGATGCCGATTTGATCGGTATCCCCTTCCGGATTACCATCGGGCCCAAACGCATAGCCGAAGGCCGGGTGGAAATCAAGAACCGCCGAACCGGAGAAATCGAAGTGGTTCGTATCGATGAGGTAGTTCCTTATTGTCTAAAGGAAACTTCCGTCGTATGATTCATCTATGATTCGTATCACCGATATCCTGGATAAGACGCAGGCTTATCTCTCGCAGGATGAGCAGGAGCTGATAGAGAAGGCCTACGTTTTTTCCGCCACCGTTCACCGGGGACAGTTGAGGCTCTCGGGGGAACCCTACCTCACCCACCCCCTCGAAGTGGCAGGGATACTCGCCGATATGAAACTGGATGCCGCAACCATCGCCACGGGGCTTCTCCACGATACGGTGGAGGACACCTTGACCACCCTGGAGCAGATTGAGAAGAATTTTGGCCGCGACGTGGCGCAGCTCGTGGATGGCGTAACGAAGATAGGGAAGATCCTGTATGCCAGCGAGGAAGAGCGTCAGGCCGAAAACTATCGGAAGATGATAATGGCCATGGCGAGCGATATCCGGGTGTTGCTCGTGAGATTGGCCGATAGGGTCCATAACATGAGGACGCTTCAGTACCAGCCGGAGGAGAAGCAGAAGGCCATAGCTCGGGAAACGATGGAGATTCATGCGCCCCTCGCCAATCGCCTGGGCATTAATTGGATGAAAACGGAGCTGGAGGACTTGGCCTTTTATTACCTCGACCGGGAAGCTTACGAGTACATAGCGACCCGCGTGGCGAGCAAGAGCGTTCATCGGGAAAAGTACATGGCGGAAGTGAAGGGCATCATCGCGGAAGAAATGGCCAAGGCAGGTCTGAAGGCAACGGTGGAAGGCAGGGCAAAGCATTTTTACAGCATCTATTCGAAGATGAAAAATCAAAAAATAGATTTCGACGAGGTTTACGACCTCATCGCCTTCCGCATCATCCTCGAATCTAATATAGACCGGGAGTGCTATGAAGCCTTAAGCGTCATTCACCATTTGTGGAAACCCATTCCCCATCGATTCAAAGATCGGATAGCCATGCCCAAGGCAAACGGTTACCAATCCCTCCATACGACGGTGATAGGACCTTACGGGGAGCGTATGGAGGTCCAGATTCGCACGAGGTCCATGCACCAGTGGGCGGAAGAGGGAATCGCCGCTCATTGGAGATATAAGGAAAAGAAAACGGCGCCCGGTCCCGATGACGAACAGATAAAGCGGGTGAGAGAACTCATCGAAATCCAGCTCGAATCCGATAGCCCCCGGGAATTTCTTACCAATCTCAAGATGGCCCTTTTCCCCGATGAAGTTTACGTCTTTACCCCGAAGGGAGAGGTGAAGTCCTTCCCCCGGGGTGCCACGCCCATAGACTTTGCCTACAGCATCCATACGGAAGTGGGTCACCAGTGCATAGGGGCGAAGGTCAATCGGAATATCGTCCCCCTCAAGTACGAATTGCGCAACGGCGATACGGTGGAAATCATTACCCAGGCCGGTCATCACCCGGGGAAGGAGTGGCTCAAATGGTGTGTCACAACGAGGGCCAGGTCAAAGATCAAGGCTTACCTCAAGGAGGAGGAGAGAAAGAAGAGTATTGAACTCGGACGTGAAATCCTCGAAAAGGAGCTTAAGAAGCACCGGTTGAAGTTATCCCAGGTGCTCAAGTCGGAAGAGATAAGGAAGATTTACGAAGAACACAAGATCACTTCGCCGGAAGAGCTCATGAGTCTCGTGGGATTCGGCAGGCTCTCGGCGAAGCACATTGCCCATCACTTCTTGCCGGAGGAGGAAAGGGCGAAGGTACCGGCCCTCGTGCCGGAGAAAAGGAAGAAAGCCGCGCCGACGGAGCTCGGTATTTCCATTACCGGCGTCGAGGATATAATGATTAAATTCGCCCGCTGTTGTTCGCCCATTCCGGGGGAAGATGTGGTGGGATATATTTCCCGAGGGCGCGGCATTACCATTCATAAAAGGAATTGCGTCAACGTGCAGGAGGTGGATGCCGAGCGCCTGGTGGATGTAAACTGGAATGCCCGGCCAGGGCAGACCTTCCCCGTGACCCTGAGGGTCGTCTGCCAGGATAGAAAAGGGGTGCTCTCGGAGGTCAGCACGGTGATTTCCGGCCTTGACATAAACATTGCCCACGCCGAAGTGGACACCACGGCCGATTTGAAGGCTATTTGCGTTTTTCAGGTCGATATTCAGGACTTGAATCAACTGAACCAGATGATAGCCTCCATTAAAGGTCTAAAGTCGGTACTCTCGGTGGAACGCTTGTACAAGCGCGCTTAGGATGAATTGACAAAAGCATACGGTTTAATCTAAAAGGCATCACCACTTATTTCGGGATAGGCAAGACGCATGGTGAAAACGATAAAAATTGCTGCTCTATCATTTGCGCTTTTTTTCCTGAGTATAACGCTGGCGGCAGGTGAATGGCCGTTGGTCGTTATCGACCCGGCCCACGGGGGCAAAGATTACGGTGTAGCTGTAACGGAAAAGGTGAAAGAGAAGGATATTACGTTGAAAATCGCCCTTCTCCTGAAAAAAGAGTTGGAGAAGACGGGTCGCCTGCGCGTTGTTCTGACCCGAGAGACAGATGTGGATCTTCCCACCGCTGATAGGATAAAACGGATCAAGGGCTTAAATCCGGCTGCCGTTTTGAGCCTCCATGTAAATAGGGCCTTCGGTCGCAGCGCCCGGGGCTTCGAAATATACTTCCCCGGATTTAAACCTACGGAACGGGAGGAGAAAAAAAGCGGGGAGGCCCAACATATCATCCAATCCATGCGGCGGACGGAATACTTGAACAAATCCGTGTTGCTGGCTCAAAAATTACAGCAGAGCCTTGTCCAGGTGTTCCCGAAAGAAAACAGGGGATTGAGGGAAGCGCCCATGGAGTTGACGGAATCACTAACGGTCCCCGCCGTGGTAGTGGAATTGGGGTTTGCCAGTAACACGGAAAATCTAAAAAAAATAACGACGCCGAAATACGAAGAAGAGATGGCCCGGGCCTTAAGCCGCGGCATTCTGGAGAGTATCGGGAAGAGATGAGCCTTCAGAGGCAAAACGATCGCCGAGCAGACGAGATAAGACCCGTACAGGTTACGCGCAATTATTTGAAGTATGCCCCCGGCTCGGTTCTCATAGAAATGGGGGAGACGAAGGTCATCTGTGCGGCTTCTTTTTCCGATGAAGTTCCCCCGTTCTTGCGCGAAACAGGACAGGGTTGGCTTACGGCCGAGTACGCTATGTTACCCATGGCAACGATGACGCGCAACCCCCGTGGGAGGGTGACGGGCAGGACATACGAAATCCAGCGCATTGTAGGGCGCTCCCTCCGGGCCGTGGTCGATCTGGGAGCCATCGGTCCTCGGACCGTTTATGTGGACTGCGATGTGATTCAGGCCGATGGGGGTACGAGAACGGCCTCCATTACGGGAGGGTTTATCGCCACAACCCTGCTTTTCGAAAATATGATAAGGCAGGGCCTTCTTGCGAGTATGCCCATCTTAGACTACGTGGCAGCCGTTAGCGTAGGCATTGTAGAAGGAGAAATCCTGCTCGACCTCGATTACGGCGAGGATGTTAGGGCCGAAGTGGATATGAACGTGGTTATGACCGCCTCGGGTAAGCTCGTGGAGGTCCAGGGGACGGCGGAAAGGATGCCATTCGAACGAAAAAAATTAGAGGAAATGCTCGATCTGGCCTGGCATGGGGTCCAAGGGCTTATTTCCGTCCAGAAGAGGGTGGTGGGTGATTGGAAGTGAAACGCGTGGTGCTGGCAACGGCCAATGAGGGAAAAATCAGGGAAATTAAGATGATGCTTGCCGATTTGCCTCTAAGTATCATGACTGTGAAGGATTTCCCGGAGTTTCCCGGCGTGGAGGAAGACGGAGAGGATTTCTTTGCTAACGCCTATAAAAAGGCGCGTGCAGTAGCCGAATTCACATCTCTTCCTGCCATTGCCGATGATTCGGGCCTGGTGGTGCCCGCCCTCGGGGGATGGCCGGGGGTGAAGTCGGCGAGATTCGCCGGGGAAAGGGCAACAGACGGGGAGAACATCGAAAAGTTGCTTGAGTTAATGAAAGACCTCCCGGAAGGAGAAAGAAAGGCTTACTTTACCTGCGTGGTTGTCTATTGCGAGCCCGCGGGAAAGTACGAATCCTTCACCGGGAAATGGGAGGGGTTAATCATACGGGAGGAAAGAGGGAAGGGCGGTTTTGGTTACGATCCGATTTTTTTTGTCCCCGCCCTGGGGCGAACGGCGGCCGAGCTTGCGCCGGAGGAGAAAAACAAGTATAGTCACCGCGGACAGGCGCTCAAGGCTTTGAAGGAGCACCTTTCCAAGAGTTTGAAGTTTGTCGAATCGGGGCGTAGCGCAGCCTGGTAGCGCGCCTGCTTTGGGAGCAGGATGTCGCAGGTTCAAATCCTGCCGCCCCGACCATAAATATCGAGGTTGTGGCTTATCTTGTTAGGTTTTGAGATTTTAGAGTTCGGTCATGTTTGCCACATGTATAGTGGCTTGTATTCTTCAATCCCGCAAGTAGCAGTCAGAAATTAGTGGGTAAGCATTTTATCCCCCGTGACATGGTCGGTTAGTCCTTAAACGATTAAAAAATCCTTGACACGAAAAAGCCCTCCTCCTCATATTGAGCTCAAAATTTTCTAACGCCTCAAGAATTCGGGAAGGGATTATCATGGACGGGTACGGGAAGATCGAGACTTCGGGGCTGTATACGGATTTGTATCAGCTTGCCATGGGGCAGGCCTACTTCCTTGACGGCATAGCAGAAAAACCCGCCGTTTTCGATTATTTCTTCCGAACGATTCCCTTTAGCGGCGGCTACGTCGTTTTCGCCGGGCTCGATCCGCTCATGGACACTTTGGAAAATTTACGCTTTTATCCTGAAGACTTGGCGTACTTGAGGAGGTTGAACTTCGAGAAAGACTATGTGGATTTTCTTGCGGAGTTTAGGTTTTTGGGGGATGTTTTCGCCATGAAGGAGGGCGAGGTCGTCTTTCCCCTGGAGCCTATCATCAGGGTGGAGGGGAGGTTATTCGAGGCCCAGCTCGTGGAGACGGTGATCCTCAATCTCGTAAATTACCAGAGCCTAATCGCTACCAAGGCAGCCCGCATGAGACAGGCAGCAGGCAGTCGGGTATTGAGCGATTTCGGGCTTCGGAGGGCACCTGCCCAAGGGGGGCTCCTCGCCTCCCGGGCGGCAGTAATCGGCGGGTTCGATAGTACCTCGAACGTCAAAGCCGCCCAGTTATTCGGCCTGGAACCGGCGGGTACCATGGCCCATTCTTTCGTCGAAAGTCACAGAGACGAGCTTCTTGCTTATTTGAAGTTTGTGGAGGCCAACCAAGACCGGGCCGTGCTCCTCGTAGATACTTACGACACCCTTCTAAGTGGCATTCCCCATGCCATAGAGGCGGCCAAGAAACTTGCAGAAAAGGGCGTTAAGCTGAAGGGGATTCGTCTGGACAGCGGGGATTTATCATACCTCTCCAAGAAGGCAAGGGAAATGCTCGATCAGGCGGGGCTCAAGGAGGTTAAGATCGTGGCTTCTAACCTCCTCGATGAATACGTGATCAAGAGCCTCATCGAGCAGGGGGCGCCGGTGGATGTCTTTGGTGTGGGAACCAAGCTCGTGACGGGTTTCCCCGATGCGGCCCTCGATGGGGTTTACAAGCTCTCTGTGTACGATGGCGAACCGCGCATGAAGATTTCCGATAACGTGGTCAAGACGACCCTTCCCGGCCGGAAGCAGGTGGCCAGGTTTACCGACAGGCGTGGCATGTTCACGGCCGATGTGATTCATTTAGAAGGAGAGACGCAGGTAAAAGAGATGTTCCATCCCCATGAAAGGGAAAAGAGCCTTTCCCTTCTTCGATATGAAGACGAGCCCCTGCTTCAGCCCGTAATGGTGAAGGGAAAGCGTCTTAAGGAAAGCCCATCGGTGGGAGAAGTTGCGGATTATGCAAGGCAAAGGCTTGCCCGCTTGCCCGAGGAGCACAAAAGATTCGAGAACCCTCACCTTTACAAGGTAGGATTGAGTGAAAGGCTTCTCAACTTAAGGAGCGAGCTGATGGAAAAGTACCGGGAAAGTTTTTTAAGGAGGTAGGATATGAAGGTCCTCATTGTCGTGGATTTGCAGCGGGACTTTATCCCCGGAGGCCGCCTCCCCGTTCCAAAAGGGGATGAAATTGTTTCGCTTATAAACGGTATCATGGATAGATTCGATTTGGTGGTGGCCACCCAGGACTGGCATCCAGCCCAGCACCTGAGCTTTGCCGTTCACCATGAAGGAAAAAAGCCGTTCGAAAAGATAATGTTAGGCGGCCTCGAACAGACCCTGTGGCCGGAACACTGCCTTCAGGGGACGGAAGGGGCCAGTTTTGCCCCGGGTTTCGACGATCGCAGGGTAGAGGCCATCTTCCGCAAGGGCACAGATCCGGAAATAGACAGTTATTCGGGATTTTTCGATAACGCTCGCAGAAAATCGACGGGTCTTAGCGATTATTTGAGAGGGCGAGGGGCAAAAAAAGTTTACGTTTGTGGCCTGGCGGCGGAGTATTGCGTGCTATATACGGCCCTGGATGCCATAGACCTGGGTTTTCCCACCTATTACATCGAAGATGCCACCCGTGCCCTGAGTGAGGCGGATTTCATCAAGGCCAAAGAGGTCATCTTAAGTAAGGGTGGGAAGATCGTTAAGACCTCCACCCTTTGATTTCAAGCCGACCTGATCTCTTGCCTCATGAATACGAGGTAGGAGATGGCAAAGCAGATGACGGTGATGGCGACAAGGCAGATGATATAGGGCATTACTATCAGCGTGCTTTGCCACATGGGCAAGGGGCCGGAAAATCTCTCCTGAGAAAACTTTTCCATCGGGCCTACGAGCACGAAGCTTTTGGTCGTCCTCCTCGTCGGATCTATAATTACCGCCGTGGCCTCGGAGTAAAGGACCATAGGGGAGACGAGGGAAATGGACCTTTGAATATTGATCTGTTTTATCATCGCTTCCGGGTTGTCCGGTTGGGCGGCGGGGGTTACCGATCGGGCAATGATGGAAGCCCCTAAGGTGAGGAAGAAGGAGAAGAATATCCAAACGGCAATGGAAGCGAGGGCAGAAGTCGTGACGCTTCTAAAGAGGATGGAAAAGAGGATGGCCACGCCGAGCCAGAAGGACACGTAGATGATACTCACGACGAGGTAGACGAAGATGCGTCCGATCTCCTCGGGCCCCGGCACGATGCCGATAAGGTTCAGACCCAAACCGGTGGTGACCAAAACGATCGAAAGCAGCATGATACTGATGGTTGCCACTCCGGCGAGGAATTTCCCATTGATTACCGCATCCCGATAGATGGGCTGGGACAAGAGGCGGCTCATGGTGCCTTCGTTTTTCTCCCTGTTGATCATGTCGAATCCTAAAATGAGGCCAATGAGGGGGCCGAAGAAGGCCACGAACTGTACGAAGGAGAAAAGGGCTCCCTGGGCGGTAAAGAGCATGAGGAACACGAACTTGGGCTTTGCCACCCCCTGCAGTTCCTGCTTGATGGACATACCCGCGAGATAGGTAGTAACCAGGCTTACCATCCAGATGAGGGCAAAGAGGATGAGGAATCGGTAGCTGCTAAAGTGATCGGCCAGTTCTTTCTTGAAGATGACTCTCAAACCCCTCATTTCACGTCTCCCTGAAATACTTCATGTAGATGTCTTCCAGTGAATATTCTTCGTCTCCCACGCCGAATTTTTCCGTGGCGAGCTCGTCCATGGACCCTACCGCGACCATCTTCCCTTTGATCATGATGCCCACCCGGCTACACAGCCTCTGAACCATTTCCAAATAGTGAGAGCAGAGGATGACCGTCATCCCTTCTTTCCTGGTCAGGTGTTCAATGAGATCGATCATGCTGCTTGTCGCATCGGGATCAAGCCCCAGGGTAGGTTCATCGAGGAAGGCGAGCTTCGGCCTTTTTACCAACAATTCCGCCAGTCCCAGGCGCTGCCTCATGCCGCGCGAATAGGCCCCCACTTTTTTCCTCTCTTCTCCTGAAAGGCCAACGGTTTTAAGGGCGTGGGCAATGCGCTCCTCCGCTTCTTTGGGGGGTATGTTGTTTAAATCGGCGACGAATCTAAGGGTCTGAACGGCGTTGAGGTCACTATAGAAACCCATGTTTTCCGGCATGTAGCCGATAATACCCTTCACCTTGATAGAATCCCGCGTGGGATCGATGCCGAGCACTTTTGCTTCGCCGCTTGTGGGTTCTGTCAAGCCCAAGAGCATGAGGATAATGGTTGTCTTACCGGCCCCGTTGGGGCCCAGAAGCCCGAATATCTCCCCTTCTGTGACGGTGAAAGATACGTGATCCACCGCCACCTGCCCATTGTATACCTTTGTTAATTCCCTGGTTTCTACCACCGCCTGCGAATTCATCTTCTCCCTATCCAGCGGAACATAAACATAAGACCGGCAATGACGATGAGGATTATACCGAGGCCGATCCATCCCCATGTCGTAGAAGCCTTGACGGATACCCTGAACTCGAGGTTTTTTACAGCCTTATCCCCATCGGCCACGATATTTACCGAGTAATCGCCTACTAAGGCTTCTTCGGCCGGTGTGATCGTGGCCTCCACCTGCTTTACTTCTCGCGGTTCGAGCACGGGTATTGTATCGGGCGTGAAATCCACCTTCCAGTTTTCCGGCTTGTAGGCCGTGAATTTTACGTTCTTTAATGTGGCGGTGCCCGTGTTCTTCACGAAGATGGAAACCGTGGCCTTCTTGCCCTGGTTTACCTCGAGGCTAAGAAGCCCTGTGGGCGTGCCTGCCTCGATGGCATACGTGCCCGTCAAGACGCAGGTAAGCCTGATTTCAGAACGCGCCTCCTCCGTTTGAGCACGGAAGATGATGGGATATTCTCCCGCCCGGGCGTCCCTGACGGGATTTACCTCGAGGGAGATGGTCTGACTATCGTTGGCCCTAATCTTCAGGCTGGAGATCGTCTTTTGTTCGTAAGAAGGCTTTATGTTCACCTCCCATCCCTCCGGGACTTGAGCGGATAGGTTAACAATGGCGTCCTTACCCAATTTATTTTCCACTTCGATGGAAAACTCGAATTTCATGTTCGACGGTGCTTGAAGAATGGGATAGGAGGTAGACAATTTTAGCCCTCTCATCGTCGATTTGTCGGCTTCTTTAACTTTAACGACCAGGGGCTGCTTCATATGAAACTGGCCGTCCTGGGTTTTGGCCTCAATAACGAAGTTGTACTCTCCTGGGCGGATGGATTTGTCCGGTTCGGCCTCGAAGACGATCGATTTGTCCTCCCCTGCCGGTACGGATAGCCCCGTTACGGTGTACGTGTCAGTTTTGAGGCGGGTGCGCCATCCGGCTGGTTTGGCGGACACCCACACTTGGACCAATTCCATGGATTTCCCACCGTTGTGAAAGAGGAGGCTCATGTTAACCGGCTGTCCCTGGGCAACCTCGATCCCCGTGTATTCGAGGGCCATGGTTATGAGACGATCAGGGCGATCGGCGTCGAGGGGGGCCTTCTTTTTCGCCTCCGTCGCCCACCCGGCTTGAAAGAGAAATAGCAGGGCCCCGATGAAAATGGATAAAGTCCAGAATTTTCCTTTCGAAATTTTCACGATGCTCCTCCTTTTTGTGTGGCTTTGCCTTTATTAGCAGGATTTTTCTAAGGATGCGATACTAAGCATATGGTCATTTGTCTGTCAAGACCTTTGCCACCCCGTTTCCTTCTCCCACGTCGGTATTGAAAGAGAAGCCAAAAGGGTTTAGGTATGGGAGATGATGGAAAGGCGCTGGCTTATTTTATTGGTGGGGGCCGCCAATTTTTTCTTTTCTCAGCTCTACCGGAGCACCAATGCGGTCCTTGCCCCTTATCTGGTTCGCGACCTCTTGCTCAATAGCGAGAGTCTGGGGTTTCTTTCCGCCGCTTTTTTCTACTCCTTCGCTTTAACCCAGATACCCATTCTTCTCACCATCGATAAAGTGGGGCCACGCCGCCTCATGACGGGCCTCGGTGTGGTGGGGGTGGTGGGGGCTCTCACCTTTGCCCTGGCCCGGAATGCCCAGATGGCCGTTGCGGGTCGCCTCCTTATGGGCATAGGCATGTCCTGTGCTTTTATCGGAAGTTTGAAACTCCTCTCCGTTTGGTTTTCTCCCGTTACCTTTGCCACGGTTTCAGGGTTGCTCACCTCTATTGGGACCTTAGGTAACATAGTTTCTACCTCACCCCTGGCCGCCATGGCCAAGATGTTTGGATGGCGTGAGAGTTTTCTCATCCTTGCCGGGGTTCATGCCGTAGTGATAATGCTGCTGTGGCTTATCGTGCGGGACCGCCCGGCCGGGATGGAGCCGGAAAATCCCGGCAGCGGCAAGTTCTCTCATATGCGGCATCTCGTTTATTCCCGGGATTTCTGGCTGATTTCGGCCGTCGCTTTTCTTCGGTACGGCACCTTTGCCTCTCTTCAGGCCCTTTGGGCAGGGCCTTTGCTCATCATGGTGTGGAAAATGAGCCCTATCACGGCAGGGAATGTCATCCTGGCCATGAACGTGGGGACGATCCTGGGTTTTCCCCTGTGGGGATTCATGTCCGATAAGGTATTTCACACCCGAAAATACCTCGTTGCCGTCGGTGTCTTTCTGTTGGCCCTGACCACCTGGTTACTTACCCTGTTCGACGAGGGGGTAAGTCCCTTCCTTCCCGGGATCGTATTCTTCGTCATGGGGATTTTTACCACCTCCGGCCAGCTCATGTATGCCCAGATAAAGGAGCTGTTTCCCCCGTCCATGTCCGGTGCCGCCATGACGGGCATCAATTTCTTCAATATGTTGGGCCCCGCTTTCTTTCTCCAGTTTTTGGGTATTTTGATGAGCTTCTTTTATCCCGGGACTTCACTCGGAGCCGAGGCTTTTCGAACGGCCATTTATTTCTGCGTTTGCTGCCAGCTTTTGGCCGGTTTTCTCTCTCTGACCACCCAAGAAATCCGGATGGGTGGGTCAATTACCCGAGGGAAATAATCCAGGCGCAGGAGATAGAGGAATCGAATCCTTCTGCCGGTGGGGCAGGAGGGGTAAAGATCCTTTGCACCTGGGCTCGGGGATCGATCTGGGTAAAGAAAGAGGTCCTCAATTTCAGGGCCCCTTCAGCACAGTCGTAATAACCCATACCCCATTTTTGAGCGGCCTTTTGAGAGGTGCAATTTCTCGTGGCCATGATAAAGCTTTGAGGGGAGATTTTTTTCGTAACCATGTCCTCGAAGGCGAACCAGTGCGAATGCTCCAGAAAGGTGATGAGCTTGTCTATGCCTTCACGGTCTTTAGGTATAATTCTCGCGATCCTCTTTGCTTCGTAGGCCCCAAATTCACCGGAGAGGTAAAGCATGCCCTCTTTCGCCTTTTCGGGGGTACAGTTTTTCTTTATCCATTCCTCCGTGACAAACCACGTAAAGTTGAAGCTGTAGAGCAATTCACGCATCGTGGAGTAAAGATGCTCCTTATCCCACTTGTCTAAGGGAAACATAGGCCCTCCTAAAGAGGTTTTCTAAACGGGCTACCTGGGTATTTGAAAGTGCCATATCACATTATATGGCGATTTTGCAAGGCCGTTTTTTTTTTGCATCGAAAGGGGAAAAGGTTTATATAGGGTCCATGGTTAATTTTGAAGGGAGGTGGGAAGTATGAAAAGGTTTTTTGCCATCGTTTGTTTTTTCATGAGTCTAATCCTGGTTTTTTCGGGCATGGCTTTGGCCCAAGTTCAGGCCGGTCGCTTTTCCATCGGCCCCTACTTAGGAGGCTTTTCTTTCGACTCCGAGCGGCAGATACAAAATAGCTTAACGGGTGGCCTTCGTCTGGGATACGATATTAGTCGTTACTTTGGGGTGGAAGGTACGGTTGGGGCTTTCTTTACCGATTATGAACGGGCGACCTGGGGTGATAAAAGGGTGGAGGGACTAAACTTTAGGCTCGAGGGAATTTTCAATCTCCTGCCTAAGGGCGCCATCGTGCCTTTTGTCGCCGCTGGCGTAGGTGGACAGGAGGTTGATTACCCGCGGAATGTTTCGAATGTGCACGGGGCGACGGTTGCCTACGGCGGGGGCATAAAGATTTATTTCACCGAGGACTGGCTCATGAGGTACGATATCCGCCACATTTACCAGACTAAGGATGCCTTGAACGACATCGAGTATTCCGTGGGTATCACGTACCTCTTCGGTGGGAAAGCCAAAACGGTGACCGCCGTAAGAGAAGAGGGCTTGTTGGCCCCCATTAACCTTCAGGCGTGGCCCAAATCTCAAACGGAAAATAACCTTTCCTGGGATCCCGTCTCGGGGGCTAAGTCCTACCGCATCTACCGAGATGGGAAATTCGTCTCTACCGCTGATATGAGCAAGTCCGTCGATGCGGGTCTTTCACCGGGAACCCGTTACTGTTACCGGGTGACGGCCGTCGATTCGGTGGGTAAGGAATCACCGGCCAGCAACGAGGCCTGTGCCATCACGATGGCGAGGGTGGTTTCGGCCCCCACGGATATAACGGCCAAGGCCATCTCGGAAAGCCAGATCAATGTTCAGTGGAAGGAGTCGGCCGGAGCCACGGAGTACAAAGTATACCGGGACGGCAATTACTTGACGACATCTAAGACCCCTTCTCTCGCTGACATGGGGCTCAAGAGCTCGACGCGGTACTGCTACGCCGTGACGGCGGTGGGTGAGGATCGCAAGGAATCCGAGTTGAGCCGTACGGCCTGTGACGAGACCTTTGCCCCGCCGGCCGAGGCGAAAAAGGCAGCCGAGGCGAAAGGCATGGCCCTTACGGCTAAGGAAGAAAAGGCCGTAGCCGCAGTAGAAAAGGAACTCAAGGAAAAGAAAGAGGCGAGAATCAACATCCTCTTCGATTTCGATAAAGCCGTTGTAAAGGCAAAATTCCACAACGAACTGAAGAAGTTCGCCGCCGTCTTGCTCCGTAATCCCTCTCTCCATGTGGTGATTGAGGGGCATACGGATAACGTAGGAACGGCCGAGTATAACTTGAAGCTCTCTTTGCGGCGGGCAGAGAGTGTGGTGAAGTACCTGGTGGAGAAGTTCGGCGTCCCCGCCTCCCAGCTGACCGCCAAGGGGTATGGGTTATCCCGTCCTATTGCGAGCAATAAGACGAAAGAGGGCCGGGCCAAAAACAGGCGGGTCATGGCGGTGGTTGACTACGAGATAACGAAATAGCCTTGACGAAAGGTGAAGGGGAAGAAGGGAGGGAAATCTCTTCTTCCCCTTTTTTGTTCTTTACCTTCCCGGCCGTTATCGTGGCGGAAGTGATGGATTTACGGGCACCGGATGAGGCCTCTTGCCCATAGGCAATCGCCACATACGGGAAAGGGATTGTTGAGGCAGTCCGTCTCGTTTGTTTCTGCGAGAGAACATCCGCCACAATCTATGCAGGGGGGAAAATCGAAGGCGCGGACGCGCTTCCTGAAAGAGGCAAACTCCTTTCCGCTCCAAATGGCGGAAAGTGGCTCTTCGTTTATACACCCAAATTGGCAGCGATAGAAAGTCTTCGGTCGCTTCCGGATGTAACAGCTGTGGGAATGCAGAAGGGCGGGGCAGGGGCTCACATCTCCCTGCCAAGAGATGGCAATGGCGCCTGATTGGACGAAAGGGCAATAGTTGCTGCGTTCACCCAGATACATGTCGAGGAAGCTGATATTGGAGTAGGCGCGAAGTATCCTCGTAAGCGAAGCCTCGGTGAGGGCATTGAAATCCATGTTGGGCAATATCCAGAGAGGAATCTGAGGGGTGCCGGAATTTTCGTATACGTTGGGCTTTACATGGTAGAGGATTTCGTCTTGCAAATCCGCCGAGTAAGGAATGACGTTTGTTACGAGGATGAAGGAAGACCCCGTCATTTTCGCAAGCTCTCCCACCTTGGGCAGTTCGTGAATGTTTCTCTTCATGGCCACAAAAACGATGCCGATACGCAGGGGGCGCGCCTTCTTCACGCTTAATGCATAAAGGTCATGTACATTGGCGACTACGGAGGAAAGGGACCCACCGGTACGGATATCTTCATACTGCTTATTGGACGCCCCGTCCAGGGAGACGGCCAACTGATCAAGACCCGCCTCTAAGAGAGCAAGGGAAAGGTCGCGAGACAAAAGTAGGCCGTTGGTTGTAATCTCCGTTCTCATCCCCTTTTCATGGGCCAGGCGAATCATGTCGGGGAGCCTGGGGTGGAGTAATGGCTCGCCAATCCCTGCCCAGGCGATGGTCTTGGGTCCCGGGAAGTCTTGAAGGGATTTTATGATGTTCTCATAAGTCGTCCACTGCATGTCGCCTTCTGGCTCGTTCCAGACATGGCGAATGCATGTTACGCAGCGCAGGTTGCACCTGGTCGTGGGCTCTATATATATTTTGTTCAAAGGTTCCATGTGAGAGGGAATTGACCCGAAAGGAGTGAGTAAAGGGGCACCACCAACCCCCGGAAAAACAAGGCAAAGACCATTATTCCGGCCAGAAAGGATACGACGGCCAAGTATCGGTTCATCTCTTTCACTCGCAAGGAAAAGAGGACTAAAAGACAAAAGGCAAAGGCAAGACAGAAGGGACAGAAAACGCCTTTTACGATTTGAAATCGCACCAGTATGACCTCTCCTCCTAAAGCTCCGGAGAGAAGCATCGTTCTTAAATGTCTTCCGGCGACTTGAAGGGAAGGGGGGATCACAGGCAGGGCGAGGATGAAAAGAAGGACCATAAAAACGATTCCCACGTACTTCAAGTCGATACCGAAAAGGCTGCCCCGGAGGAACGAGCAGGCTTGGTCGCACAGGGTGTAGAAGACCATGAGGCCGATACCCATCAGGGGCAGAATGATTTCCATGTAATAGGAGAAGGGCGCCTTCTTCGCCATTTCTCGGCCCGAATTTATAAAAGCCTTTTCAGTGCCGCCACAATATCGGGACCGCCAACGCTTTTTTCCTTCTTTCCGGAGCGGACGATAACACATGTGGGGGTTGCGTCTATCTTTTCCCCCTGGATCAGGGCGTTGTACCTGTCAAATGCCTCTTTGACCTCGTGGGGAACGTAGGTTATGCCCTTTTCGCGCAGGAAATTTACTAATTTATCTTCTTTGTTTACCTTCTTCTGGGCCGCTTCGATAAGGACATTGCGCACATAAAAGGCATTTTCGACCTCTCTTTTGCCGTAAAGGCTAAAGAGGAAGTATCGGGCGTAAAGGGGCGTCAACTCGCTGAAGGGCACATCCACCAAGGTCAAGGTAATAGCATTTTTCTTCAAGAGTTCCTTCAGGACCGGTTCGATGTGCGGTTCCATAGCCCGACAGGGTGGGCAGAAGTAATCGGTGAAGAGATATACCTCAATCGGGCCACTGCCGAAGGTCGGAAACGTGATGTTCTGGGCGCCTGGCCGAGCGGGTGGTAAAAGCATGGTCGAAAGAACGGCGAAGAGGAAAAGATAAACGATCTTTAACTTTCTCATAAGGCCGAAAGCTCCTTTTTAAGTTCTATATTGCCCAAGGTAAATGGTAAATTCGCGCTATCCCTCCCAATGAGAAGGAAGTTAAAACTTACATGCCTTTATCAGAATATACTCGTTTATGTCAAAGATTAAGTCGCGTTTGTTTGATATCATAATTGCTTTGGTAACAGCAGTCTATGCCTTTCGCATCGAAAGGGAGCACCTCGATAGTTGCATGATCTATGCCGTACTTTTGTTTCAATAGCTCATGGGCGAGTTTGATTATCCTTTCACTGTCTCTCATTTCCGGCACCATGCTCAGGTGGGCCGAAAGGAGAAGCTGATTGGTTCCCGATTGCCAGATATGGAGGTCGTTTACCTGAGACACCCCCTCGATTGATTGGAGCTCACCTTGGACCTCTTGCCAATCTATGCCGGGCGGTACGGCGTCCATGAGGGAAGTGATCGCGTGATAGACAATCCGATAGATTTCTCTCCCTATGAAGAGGCAAATGATAATGGAAATAAGGGGGTCGAGGATAAACCACTCGAGAACGATGATCATGACGGCGCTTACGATCACCCCGGCGGAAAAAAGGGAATCCGTAAGGGAATGTAGCCATGCCGTCTTTATGTTTACGCTCCGGTCGGCGGTTTTCTTGAGGATTAAGGTGGCCGCCCCGTTGCCGAGAAGGGCAAAGGTGGCTACCCAGAGCATCTCCCGGCCGGGAACTGGTGGCGGATTGAAAAGGCGGCCGATAGCCTCATATAAAATGAAGGCAATGGCGACGGAAAGGACGATGCTGTTCACGAAGGCCGCCACGAACTCTATCTTGCGGTAGCCGAAGGTCATTTTGGTGGTCGAGGGTCGACGGGACACCTTTTCTGCCCCGTAGCTTATGGCCATCACGGCAATGTCGCTTAGGTTGTGAAGGGCATCGGAAATGAGGGCCATGCTCCGGATGAGGAAACCGAAGAAGAATTCGCAGGCGACGATACCTCCGTTGATGAAGATGGCGACAAGGAGGTTTCGATCGGACATTAAATCAGGCCCCTATGAAGGGATTCCCTATAAAGTACAGGCCGAGCAAGGCAATCAAGATGGCGGCCCCTTTGCGAAACCACTCCCCGGCTCCGTGCCAGAAGTTGTTTTCTACTACGCGGCGAACGAAAGCCGTAGAACTGCCGGCCAATACGATGGGCAGGCAGTGGCCGATCGCGAAGAAAACGATGTACATGAGGCCCATGGCCAGTTGTTTTTGTACGGTTATTATGGCCAAGATGGGGGCAATGAAGCCGAAGGTGCAGGTACCGGAGACCACGCCGTAACCTAAACCCAAGATGAAGGCCCCGCCAATCCCTTGGAGCTTGAGCCGGTAGAGGAAACTGTTGGAGGTAGAGCAGGCCTCGGCTCCCATCATGCTAAAGGCCACCCAGAGGAGGATGAGGCCGATGGCTATCTGCCAGATGTTGCCCACATCTCCCAACATCCTTCCCAAAAGGGCGCAGATAACGCCCACCAGAGTTATCATGATGAAGAGTCCGATGGAAAAGGCCACGGCATAATAGATGGCATCGCGAGTTTCGGCCGTTTTTTCTTGTCCTCCCACGTAGGCGATGATGAGGGGGATGGAGGCAATTTGACACGGGCTGAAGATAACGCTTACGATTCCCCAGAGAAGGGAGCCGAAGGCGGCCAAGAGAGGTGTGTCCGTCATCCAATGGTTAATCGTGGTAAAAAAGGAAGTGAGCATATCGTGTCTCTCCGTAATGTGGATTGAGGTGAACTATATACACCCCAGGAACATAAAAGGGAAGGACTTCTTGGCTACATTCCAGATGCTTTCGTACCGGCCGGGGGAGAAACCTGGTAAATATAAATGGGGTCTCCGTAAAGGGAAGAAGGGGGATACAAAACCTTCACCGCTTGCCAATGGGGCAGGGGAAAGTTGCAGGAAATAATGCGGGTCCCGGGACGCAGTTCCCGGGAGAACTTCTCGGCCAGTTTGCCCATGACATCCGGAAAGAGGTAGCAAAACACTACGTCCGCCCGTCCGAGATGTTCCCGCCAGAAGTTTGCATATTTAACCTGGATTTCCTTTTTCCCCCAGGTCCGCATCCGGGCCAGGATATAGGCAAGGGGATTTATTTCGTATCCTATGGCACAAGCACCATAACGACGTGCCGCTGCCAATAGCACCCGACCATCGCCACAGCCGATATCGACGAGGAGGTCGCCTTTGGCCATGGGTACGTAGTCAAGGGCCGTCTTTAAGCGGATGCGCGCCGTGGGATGGAACATGGCACCCTGCGTGACGGGGAAGGCACCCACGATGGAGCCCACGAGTATGATCTTAAAAACGACGAGGACAGTGACTACCGTTAAGGTGAAGAAAATGAGGTAACTCACCAATAGGGCCCTCACAGGGAAGAAAGGGCGATAAGCTCCCTTATGTTCATATGGTTTCTCTCGTCTACCTTAAGTCCCTCCTCAATGAGGGAGAGGACAAGCCCCTTCTCTTCGGGGAATTTGTACCCTTCGTAGTCCTGCCGGAAGAGGAGCCCACCCTTGCCATCCGTCCACGCGTTCATGGCGTGATCGAAGCACACCCGCGACGTCACCTCCAGCGCCGAGATCATGACCTTGAGTTCCTGGAGACGTTCATGGGGAGACGATAGATGGAATCGACCTTCTTCGTATGCTTGGAAAAGTGGGGTGCCGGGTCGGGGGACCAGGGGACGAGAGCGTATGTAATGGGGGTTGATGGCATTGAGCACACGGGCCGTGTTTTCGGCGTGGTTGCGCCACCTCTCCCGCCCGCCGAGATCGGGCATCCAGTATTCAGAAACCTCGAAGCCTGCTTCCATCGCCTTTTTTCCCCCTTCTATCTGCTCGGCGCTGGTCACCCCCTTGTTTACCAGGTGAAGAATCTCGTCATCCCCCGATTCCAATCCTATGTGTAGGCGGTCGAGGCCGGCTTTTCTTATTTCTTTTAGTTCTTCCGGTTTTCGTTGAGCGAGGGTCTTGGCCCGGGCATAAGTTGTAACCCGCGTGAGGGACGGAAGTTTTTCCCTCAAATAGGAAAGAACCTCCACGAACTCTGCGGGCCTCATGATCACGCTGTTCGCGTCCTGGAGAAAGGCCGTCCTCCCGCCGGAAGAGAGCCAATTGTAAACGGAGATAACGCAGTGGTCCTGATGGAAGTAGGGATCGGCCTTCAGGAGCACATAGATTACGTCCCGGGTTATTCTTCCCCCTAAACCGAGTTTCCAGGAAAGGGCGATGAGTTCATCACGGATGGCAGCCACCTGGTCGATATCGGCCTTTATTTCCTCCACGGAGCGGTAGCCGAACTTCTCGCCCTTGTACATCTCGCAGAAGGTACATTTGTTCCAGGGGCAGTTACGGGTGAATCTAAGGAGAAGAGAATGGCTACCCCCTTCGCTAGGTGGTCGATACATGCCTATTTCAAAGGTAAGACCTTTTAGGCGTTCCACGTGGGCAGAAATATCCATGCTGTTTAGTCCCCGTATTATCATTTCGTTCCTTTGCTCGTTATAGTTATTTCTAATATAATCCCTTTTCGGTCTCTGTCAAAGCGAGGTGATATTGGGCAAAGCGGGAAATTGCTCCCGCTGCCCGCTCGAAAGAAGGGAAAGCGGGGATACCCGCTTCACAAAAACGGCGCCTAAGGCTCGCCCCTTGATGCAAGAGTTCCATGTCTCCCCCCTCGTAGTCGATGGTAAAGACCGTGGGTTTCTTCTGGGGATGAGAAGTAATGAACCTCGCTATTTCACCCACGTAGTCGGCCACCTCCGGGCTGTGGTAGGCCTTACGGGGAATGAGGCGATCCACAATGATTAGGTGGATTCCTTCTGCCCCATAGGCCATATCCAGAATCTCGCAGAGCCGTTTCACATTTAAGTAGGTTTCCCAGTAATCGAGGGGATTCCCTGCGATGCTACCGGCAGGAGGCACGATGCCCTGGAGCCTGGTGAGGACGTTTTCTGGTAAGGAGGGAACGGTAAGCCCCGCGCGAACGCAAGTGTCGGTGTAGACGATACTGTTGCCGCCCCCACCGCCGATGATAAAAACCCCTCGGCCCTTGGCCGGAGGAGATAGGGCAAGGACGAGGATGACATCCATCCACTCGTTTATGTTGGTGACAGTCACAGACATGGTCTGACGGAAAAAGGCTTGCCAAAGTTCGGTGGGGCCTGCCATTTTCCCCGTATGCGAACTCACCGTTTTCGCCCCTCGCTCCGATTCTCCCCCTTTCAGGATCACGATGGGTTTGCGACGAGAAATCTCCTTAGCGATAGAAAACAGGCGCCGACCGTCATCTGTCCCTTCCAGATAAATGGCGATGATCTTTGTTTCTTCGTCTTTCCCCAAATAGGCAAGAAAATCTGACACATCGAGACAGGTGGAATTTCCGATACTGGCTGCCTTGCTTACCCCGATGCATAGGGAGCAGGCGTATTCCGTCAGGCGTTGGGTGATGCCGCCGCTTTGGGAAATAACCCCCAGGGGCCCGCTTAAGCCCGGGATGGCACCCCAGGCCGTGAGTTTTGAGGCGGGCGAGTATGGCCCCATGCAATTAGGACCCATGACGAAGAGGCCATGTTTGCTTGCTTGTTCCTTTACCCTCTTTTCCAGGCGGAAGCCTTCGGGCGTTCCTAATTCGGAAAAACCGGCGCTTAGGATGTGGATGAAACGTGCCCCGATTCCGGCGCATTCGTCGAGGATGGCAGGTACCTGTTCCGCCGAAAGGGCGATCATGGTGAGATCTGGAACTTCGGGCAGAGCCCTTAAGCTGGGGTAGGCCCGAATCCCTAAGATTTCCTCGGCCTGCGGATGGATGGGATAGAGCCTTCCCGGGTAGCCCGCTTCGAGGTACTTTTCGAGGAAGCTTCTCCCTCCAAGCCCCCCACTCTTCTGGGAGACTCCTAAGATGGCTACGCTCCGGGGCTGGAAAAAAGTTGATAAATCATAAATGCCGTCTTTCACTTACACTTAAACCTCTCCTTCAGTCGCCTGAGACTCTATGGTAGGGCGCATGTCTTGTCAACCGGATAAATAATGGATTGCCTTTTCAACCAGGCGTCATATATTAGGAACAGGTGTTTCATCAAGAAAAGGAGATTGTCATGTCCCATCCTTTAAGCGAAGCCGTAACCAACTTCGAGATCCAGGAGGAGCCTTTTTATCTGCCCCAAGGTAATGAGGTGGAGCTTTTTGCCGCGGCCTATTACGAACGATTGCCAGTTCTCCTCACCGGCCCCACCGGGACGGGTAAGACTCGCCTCGTTGAGTACATGGCCTGGCGCCTGGGGCGACCTCTTTTTACTGTCGCTTGTCACGATGACTTAAGCGCGAGCGATCTCACCGGCCGGTACATCATCAAAGGAGACGAGGTGATCTGGATAGACGGGCCGCTTCTTACGGCGGTGAAGCAAGGGGGCATCATCTATCTGGATGAAATCGTCGAGGCGAGAAAGGACGTGACCGTGGTCATTCATCCTCTCACCGATCACCGGCGCTACCTGCCGGTGGAGAAATTGGGGTGCATCTGGCGGGCCCCGGACGAGTTCATGATGGTCATGAGCTACAACCCGCACTATCAGAGTGTATTGAAGGAATTAAAACCCAGTACCCGCCAGAGGTTTATTTCCATCAACTTGGGGTGGCCCAACGAGGAGCTCGAAATCGCCATCCTGGAGAAAGAGGCTTCGATCGACGGTGAGACGGCGCGCCGCCTCGTGGGTGCGGCCAACCGGATAAGGAACCTCGTTCACGAAGGGCTGGAGGAGGGCGTCTCCACGAGAGAGCTCGTTTATGCAAGTAAACTCATCACCCGCGGCGTGCCTATAGGAGATGCGCTGCGCGCCACATTGGTTAGTACCCTTACGTACGATCCAGATTTGAAAAGGGCAATAGAAGAGGTGTTGAAGAATTACTTTGATTTCTCATGACCTTCGATGAATTCCTCTCTACTTTGGCGGGATACCTGAACGTGAATCGGGGTCTCTTGGAAGATGAGTCCCGGCGCTTGGAAGAGGAGCTTTACCTATATGGAGAAGAAAGGGCAGCCGAATTGAAGGAGTTAGTTCTCCTCGTGGCGACCTACGACCCCGGCCTTGCATGGGAATATTTTCGCAACGGCCATCGCATAATGGGCCTATCTGATCCCCAGATCCCCGTCAAGCTTGCCGCCTTGGGTTGTGCCGTCTGGCAGAGGGAACCCATGATGGCGCCCTACGTGATAAGGGAGGCGGTCAGGCTTCTTTCTCAGGTTGACTTTGAGGTAATCAGGATGATTACGGCCCTAAGTGAAGTAATTGCCCGCCACAGCGCCACTTACGCTCGACGGGTCTGGGAAGAGGCGGAGCGCTCCATCGAGGCCCTTAAATCTTCCGGCGTCAGTCTCGAGGTGCTTTTGGGTGTCTTCCGTCTGCTCCTTCACGCTGCTAAGTATGATTGGAACAGCGCCTTCCGATTGATGGACAAGATTCCCCGTGCCATAGGCGCCCTTAAAGCCCCCATCGATGAGGAAGTCACCTTGGCCATCCTTTCACAGGGTGAAAAAATCACCCCTTACGGGGGGCACCTCTTGGAAGCCTACATGGAGAGTGCCTGCAAGGTTTTTGCACGAAAAAATATCTTCCCCGCCGAAAGGGAATTGATCTTAGAGACGGTGGAGCTCACGGCAAAAAAGAGCCCGACTCATGCTTCAGCTCTCATGAGCGCTTTGCCAGGATATATGGAAGTTCTCGAGGAGGTGGGAAATCTCCACCGGTTAAGGGAGATATTCGATTTTGCCCGCATCCTGGCGGAAAAAAGCGGGCAGGTGGCGGAAGGATTTGTAAGTTGCGCCATTTCCGGGATAAAAAAGTTTAGCGGTGAAGATTTGCGCTATATTTGCGAAACCGCCTTGAAGCTCGTCTCCGTAAGCACCCTCTTAGCCCATGCCTTTCTCATGTCCCTTAATACCCTTTGGGGGAAGTTGGACCAAGGGAAGATCGACGAAGTTTTTCGCCTCATAAGAGAGATGGGGATGATAAGCCCGGAGGTAGCCGTTCGCCTTACGGAGATTACCCCCCGGGTAGTGGAAAGGGGTGGGATAGATAGTTGGCGTCTTTTTAGCGCCTTTTCGCTGCGCCTTCTTTTGCACGATAAATCGGCCGCCACGCGATTTTTAGAGCGGGTGATGGATTCCTTGGATAACATCCTTAAGGCCGGCGGCCAGGACCTTTTGGAAGAGACTTTTCGTCGGGCCTCTGCCCTGGCGGAAATGAATGCCCGGGTGGCCACTTCCTTCTTTGAGCATAGCACAGATATCTATCGGGTGGCCGGCGGCGACGGACTGGGAAAATTAGCGGATATCATATCCGGTCTGGGAAAGGATAGATGGTCGATCGCAATGGGTTTGCTTTCTGAAGGCGCACCCGTAATGGAGAGGATAGGCCTTCCCGGGCTTTCGATGCTCACGGATATAGCCGTCGATCTGGCGAGTAGGGAAAGCTACGGGGCTACGACCCTGTTGAATAAGGCCCCGGAGATAATAGACCGTCTGGAAGATGGAACCGGAGAGCTCACTTACCAGATCTTGAAAAAGGTAAGGGAGGTAGCCCGGATAAATGGCAGGATTGCCCTTTCCCTCTTTGAGGTGGCACCTCAGGTGAAGTTGCAGGCCCGCCGCGAAGGATTGGAGGCGGTCATGGAAATGGCCTTTCGGATTGCCTCTAAGGGAAATGCGGGTAAACGCTTAATCGATTTGAGCCCCATAATTCTTGAAAGGATGGGTCTGGAGGGGTGGGAGGCGATGGGGCGGCTCGTCGCGAACATGTATCCATTAGCTCCGGAAGAGGCCTTGCATGCCGTGGAAAACTGTCCCTTCATCCTCGACCGATTGGAAGCCCTGGGGGAGGGAGGCGTAGCGGTCCGGGTGTACGACCTGGCTAACGAAGCCGGTGCTTTGAGTGCGGCTCTGGCCATAAATATCATCGAAAAAAGCCCCCAGCTGATCGAATGGTTGGGGGTTGTGGGGTTGGAACTGGTTGTTCGGCATCTCATTGAGATCGCCAAAACGGATGAAAGAGAGGCCCTCGCCATATTGTCCGCCCATCCCGAAACTTTTAACCTGCTGGCTACGGGTATTCCGCCAGGAGTGGCCATGAAAGAGGTGAAGCCCGTGCTTACCACCTATCTCAAGGCCCTGCTCGGCCGGCGGGTGGATATTGTGGAGGGCAAACATGCGGCCACCGACGGTGAACATATTTATCTGCCCCCCCGAATAAGGGATTTCACCGATTGGGAGGACAATTTCCGCCTTTACAAGGTGCTGGCCACCTTCGAAGAAGCGAGGCTTCAATGGGGGGGCTGGCTGTTTTCCTGGCGGAAGCTCAAGGACGTCGTGGAGTACGTTTCCAAAAAGTATGGGAAAGTGCTACCGGAAAAGGCGGAGGAAGACGATCTCACAAGATTTTGCCACCTTTTCGACGAGCCCGTTCTCATTCGGGACCTCATCGAAATTATGGAAAATTACCGGCTGGAGCAGATTCTCTTGCGCGAATATCCAGGACTAAAGAAGGAAATAGAGAAGGTCAATCGCCACCAGGCAAAAAAGAGGATGCCCCCGGAAAAGATGTTGAACTTAAAAAGGCGTGTAGTGGAGACAATTGCCCGGGGCTTGATGGCAGGGGTAAAGCGACAGGCAGATTTTTGCGCCCCCGTGGGGATCATATGTCAAAGGGCGTGGGAAAAGGCGGAGGCGCTGAAAAAAGAAGGCTCGGATATTCATGATTCGGCCCGCGTCGCTGTTTGCGTCTATGAAGATATTACGGCGGCGATCAAGGACTCCTACCGACGTCGGCGCCTGCCACAGGCCCGCCTGAAGGAAAGACAGAAATCTATGAACTTAGGCAGTTTTTCTCGGGCCTCCCGGGAACTGGAAAGACATTTGAAGGGGGTACCGGCCGGAAGCGATCGGGGCGGACTTCGGGTGGAAAGGGAAAGCATGGAGAAAGGCGATTCTGCACCTATGGAACAGCCTGCTTCGTCCGCAGGGGGCATCACGCCGGGTAGGAAAGGGGCATCAAAGACGTGGCGGGGGAGGGAAGCCGGCATGAAGCAGGAAGGGGGTAAGAAATCCGCCCCCGGTGAAGCGGCGGCTCCATTTGGGCTTTATTCGCCGGAAAAGATCGAGCGAATTCTGAAATCCGTCTACCAGACCCATGGCATCACGCCGGAGGAAGTGGAACGAAGGGTGGCGATGATGTTGCCCTACGAGGCGTTTCTCTTTGTCCGGAGCCTGGAACATGCCTTGGATAGCGACCTGGAACTTGAGGCGGAACCGGGCACTTTTCTCTATCCGGAGTGGGGAGAGGACATCTCCGGCTATCGATCAAGCTGGGTACGGGTGAGGGAACACATGTTAACGGTGGGAAATCTCGACTTCTACCGAGAAGTGATGGAGAAGCACCGGGGCTTGGTGAAGAAGATCAGGCGTGAATTTCAGTTATTGAGGCCCGATTCCCTGAGAAGGAGGAAGAGAGAAAGGGATGGGTCGGAGATAGACCTGGACGCCGTCGTGGATTATCTCGTCGATTGCCGCCTCAAATTGAGTCCTCGGGAAGAAAATTACATCATGTCCCGAAGGTCACGTCGGGATATAGCCGTGGCCTTCCTCGTGGATATGAGCCGAAGCACGAAAGGCGCCGTTATAGATCGGGAGAAGGAGGCCCTCATCGTCATGTCCGAGGCTTTAAACGAAGTGGGAGATGCCTTTGCCATTTTCGGGTTTTCCGGCGATAACAGGGATAACGTGGATTTCTACATCATCAAGGCCTTTGACGAGCCCTATGGGGATCGGGTAAAGGGAAGAATCTCGGTGATTACCGATCAATATGAAAATAGGGATGGGGCTGCCATTCGTCATGTAACGAGTATATTGAGGCATCGAAAAGAAAGGGCGAGAATCCTCATCCTCATCAGCGACGGGAAACCGGTGGATAAAGAGTATCACGGCACTTACGCGGTGGAAGATACGCGTATGGCCCTGAAGGAAGCCTACCGGGAGGGAATCAGATCCTTTTGTATTACCGTCGATAGGGAGGCGGCGGATTACCTGCCCCGCATGTACAGCTCCAGCCGTTGGATCGTAATAGACGACGTATCGAAGCTACCCGAACGCATCACGGGTGTATACCGTATGCTCACCGCCTGAGAGGTCCTGGCCTGTGTTGACAGGAGGCGGTTTGTCTGCCATAAGCACGGCGAACAAGAAGAGACCCTAAAGAAGGGGGTGCTATGGAAAAGGGAGAAAAGAAGTGTCCGAAACCGCGGTGGCCGGAGGGAGCCCGGAGGGGAGGGTTTCTCATCGAAAGGTTAACGGAGCTTTCTGAGATAAGAACCACCGTCTATCTAATCAGGCACGAAGAAACAGGGGCGCGGATACTTGACCTTCATTGCGATGATCGGGAAAACGTCTTTGCTATCGCCTTTCTTACTCCCCCCTCCAAGTCGAATGGGCTACCTCATATCCTCGAACATTCCGTTCTGGCGGGTTCGGTCAACTATCCGGTAAAGGATGCCTTCAACGAGCTCCTTCGCAGCACGCTCCAGACTTTCTTGAATGCCTTTACCTATCCCGATCGCACCGTGTATCCGGTAGCGAGCCAAGTTCACGCTGACTTCTACAACCTCGCCCGCGTGTATTTGGACCTTGTCTTCCGCCCCCTTCTGAGGAGAGAAACCTTCGCTCAGGAAGGTTACCATTTCGAGCTGGCCGCACCCGATAACCCCCAAAGCCCCCTGCTCGTTTCGGGCGTGGTGTACAATGAAATGAAAGGGGCTTATTCCTCACCCGACAACCTCATGTATAAGGCTATTCAGGAGCATCTCTTCCCCGATACGGTTTACCGCTTCGATTCCGGTGGGGAGCCGGAAGAAATCGTAAAACTCACCTACGATGAATTTGTGGCGTTCCATCGCACGTATTATACGCCGGCCAACGCCTGTTTCTTCTTTTACGGCAACATTCCCCCGGAAGACCATTTGGAATTCTTGTCGGGAGTTCTCGCCTCTCTCGATAAAAGGCCTGCTTTTTACACCATTCCTCGGCAAAGGAGATGGCGCAAACCCCGTGTCGTAAAGAGGCCTTTCCCGATCTTAGGAGGGGAAGATCCATCGAAAAAGGGCGTGGTCAACGTGGCGTGGCTGCTTACGGAGAACAATGACGTTTTCGAAACCCTTATCCTGCACATAGTATCCGGCATATTGGTAGGGACGGCGGCCGGACCCTTAAGGAAGGCCCTCATCGATTCCCGTCTGGGTGAAGACCTGTCCCCCGTTACCGGTTTCGAAGCCGAAATGAGGGAAACATTTTTCGTGGCGGGCTTACGGGGGACAGACTCTCAAAAGGCCAGGGATATCGAAGCCCTGATCTTAAGGGCACTAAACGAGATTGTCGCGAGAGGCATCGATCGGGATCTCGTGGAAGCGGTGCTTCATCAGGTAGAGTTTGCGGGAAAGGAGATCGTACGAGGTGCCTATCCTTACGGTTTAAAACTCATGGGACAGGCGTTTCAAACGTGGCCTTACGGGGGGGACCCGGTGCAGGCCATAAATTTCCCCGTCCTCATCGAAGAAGTGATTCGTCGTTGGGAAAAGAGGCCCCGCCTCTTCGAAGAAGCCATCGAGAAGTGGCTTCTGGCCAATAACCATCGCCTCCTTTGCATCATGGAGCCTTCTTTCTCTTACTTGGAAGAGCGAGAGAAAAAGATGGCGACCTATCTGGCAAAGGTACGTAAGAACATGAAGGAGTCAGATTTGGCGCGAATCAGGGAAGAGATGAATAGGCTTAGGGTATATCAAATGACGCCTGATTCACCGGCAGCCGTGGGAAAAATGCCACGGCTCAAGCGTTCCGATCTGGAAAGAAAGATAGAGACCATCCCCACGGAAATTGACGAAGAAAAAGCCCTTACCGTTCTTAAACATGACCTCTTCACCAACGGTATCGCCTATCTCGATCTCGCTTTTGATATTTCATCGGTGCCGGAGGAAGATGTGCCTTACCTTCCCTTGTTGGGGAAATTGATGGGCGGCATGGGTGCGGCGGGCCTTAATTACGAAGAGATGGTCAAGAGGGTGGCCCTGAACCTGGGCGGCATTTCCATCCATCCCACTTGTGGATTGCTTTTCGCAAACAAGGCCGAGGTATGGCAGCGGATGGTGGTGAGGGCCCGGTTTCTCTATCGAAAAGCAGAAGAGGCGATGGCTACCCTTGGCGACCTCATCACGAGTTGTGACTTTACGGATGAAAAGAGGTTAGAAGATTTGCTCATGGAGCAAAAAAACCGTCTCGCTTCTTCTATCGTGCCTTCCGGTCATCTCGTAGCCAAGATGATGGCTGCTTCTTCTTTTTCTCTACCCGCTTGGAGGGAGGAACAGTGGGAGGGAAGAACACAGCTTATCGTCGTCTCCCGGGCCCTCGAGTCTTTCCGGGAGAATCCCCACGCCTGGGTGGAAAAAATGATGGAACTAAAGGATAAGGTCATGCGCCGAGCGGGGCTCGTCGTTAACCTTACGGCCGATGAAGAAGGCTTGCACTTGTTGAAAGAGAAGCTACCGACCATACTCGATCGCCTGCATGATGCCCAGATAGGAACGTTGGAGGGGCCTTTTTTGCCCGAAAGGAGGCACCGGGGTGTTGCCGTGCCGGCCGAGGTTTCTTACGTGGCCGGGGCCATACCGGCGCCGGGATACGGAGAAAAGGCCGTCGCCGCCATGATGGTGGCAAGCAAGTATCTCTCAAACGGCTATCTCTATCGAACGATTCGTGTTCAGGGAGGGGCCTATGGGGGGTCGTGCGTTTACGACCCGGCGAGCGGCGTCTTTACCTTCCTTTCCTATCGAGACCCTCACATCGTAAGAACGTTGGAGGCGTATCGCGAAGCGGCACGCCTTCTCTTCGGGGGGACACTGGAGGAAGAGGAAGTCGAAAAGGCCGTCATTGCCTCGATCGGGGCCATGGATCGCCCTCTTGATCCGGCCGGAAAGGGATTCGTGGCCCTAACGAGATTCCTGGCCGGGATCACAGATGACTATCGGCAGGCCTTAAGAGAAGCCATCCTTGATATGTCTCCGGCGAACTTGTCTCAGGAAGTGAGGGAGGTCTTTGCGGGCGTTGAGGAAAAAATGGTTATCGCCGTGCTCGGAAGCGAGGAAAGATTAAATGCGGCCAACGAGGAGCTATCGGAAAAAATGCTCTTGGAGCCCCTTTTCACTTAGGGCCGGCTTCGACTATTTTTCTTAATTCTTCCCGGGCATGCTCGAGAGAAGAATCGTTGAGCACATAGTAATCGGCAAGGGCAATGGGAACAGCGGCGCCGTAACTTATCTCCCTTAAATCCCGCACATCGAAGAGCTCGGGTGCGTCGTCGGCCCTACCTCGAATCGCAATCCTTTCCCGGCGCAGGGCACGAGGTGCCACAAAGGCCACAACCACGCAGTTTGCCCTTTCTCTTATCATTTCTATTTCTGGCCAGGAACGCATCCCTTCCAAAAAGACAACATCGCTTTTCATGGTGAGGGCGTAATCGATTGCACGCCTTGTGACCCCCAGACCATCTCTGCCTCTGAGCTCATCCGATAGTTGAGCCATACTTTCTGCCTGGGTGCTGATGCCCCTTCTTTCGGCCTCGGCGCGCACGATGTCTCCCGTAGCCACATAGGGTATCCCTTGTGATTCCGCATACTCACGGGCAATGTTTTTGCCTGACGCCGGCATTCCGACGATGACGAAGATTTTCATTCCCACCTCCTCGAAAGGAAAAATTCTCGTAGAGGAATTTCCCTTTTGTGTCAATAGGGGCTTAAGAGATGCACCCCTTATTTCTTTCCCCTCATGGCAAGCAAGGCCGTTATTATGACGGAGGAAAGGCACGCTATCTGTACCTTTCCTAAATCACCCGAACGATAGAAGAGGGATAGTACAACCGGCGATAAGGCATAGCCGGAGAACTTGATGACGTTGTAAAGAGAGGTGGCGGCATTTCTCATCTTTACCGACGTCTCCACGGCCATGGTATTTAAGGAGGTCCAGGCCGTCGCGGCACCGGATCCGAGCAGAAAAAACAGGATGGAGAATGTCAGTCGATTAAACGGGCAGATGTACATGAAGGCGATGGCTATAAATACGAGTAGCACGCCGACGAGAAATACTTTTTTTCGGCCGAATCTATCTCCCGCCATGCCCGCAATGGGAGATACCGGGATGCCGGAAAAGCCCGTAAGGGATAGAATGAAGCCTACTTCGCTGGAGGGCAAGTGATGGGCAGTTTTTAGGTAGTCGGCGGTAAACGTCATGACGCCTATGTAGGCGAGGAAGAGAAAAAAGGCGCTGAAACTTACGGAAAGGAGCCCCGGTTCTAAAATGGCCCTTCTTATGACGCCAAACACTTCTTTCATAGTAGGGTGCGCCTTTGATAATGAAGGGGGTTCTACATCTCGGCACCACCACAGGAAGAGGAGACAGGCAATAAAGGTGGCCAAGACCAGGAAAAAAAAGAAACCGGGCCAGCCGAAGCGAATCTCGATGAATCCCGAAATTAGGGGGCCCATGGTAACGCCTATGGTGTAGGCAAGGCCCAAACCACCCATGGCCGTCCCCACCCGATGGGGTGGCACCACGGTGCCGACCAGGGCCATTATGATGGGCGAAAGGAAAGCGGCACCCGAGCCCTGGATTAAGCGCGCTATCATAAAGGAGGAGAAGTTCCAAGAAAGCCCCGTGAAGAGCGCTCCCAGGATATAGACGGCAAAACCAAAAAGCAAGGTTCGTCGAACGGAGAAAAGCTGGGAAATGGAGCCGGAAAAGATCTGAAAAATTATGAAGGGCGTCATGTAGAAGGTGATGGCCAGGGCGGCCTGCGAGAAGGCGACACCCCAGAATCTGGCCAGAACAGGTATGAGAGGCACCATGCCGAACCCCCCCATCGGGCCTACTATTGCACCGATATAGAGGGGGACGAGCTTTTTAATCACGGCCTTTGAAACGGCTTAAGTTGGATACGGCTTTTACCGCTCCCTCCAGACTGGAAAAGACGGGAAACCCGGAGGCTTGGAACCTTCTTTTCAGCATGAGATTGTTTTCTCTGTCTTCGGCGTCTTCGAGGAACGGATCAAGGCTCACGGCTGCCATGACGGGCTTTCCTTCCACTTCCCGCACGTGGAGGCAGCCGGCGATGATGAGGTCCGTAAGCCGCTCCATGTGGGATTTTATCCCCTGCCCGAGTACCCGCCGGAGATAGCGGAATTGGTCGAAATGGAAAACGAGGGCGTGGATGTTGGAAGCGGCGCCACAGGTTTTGATGACGTCGGAGATGTTGTCTTTCTCCCCCACGTTATAGAAGATGGGCCACGCATCGAGGGGGTTACCGATAGACGTCCCCGCGGTAGGCACGAGCTTTCTTAAGGACTTGAGCGTTGACTCCGGAAATCGGGGCACTTCGAGGCCGAGCCGGGCGCACATGTCTGTCTGAATGACGCTGAATCCTCCGGAATTGGAGATGATGGCTATGGCCCGGCCGGCCGGTACTCTGGAGTTGGAAAAGGCGCAAACGGTATTTACCATCTCGTCGAAATTCTCCACCTGGATTACCCCTAACTGTTTGAAGAGAGATTGCCACAGGGCGGGTGAACTCCCCATGGAGGCCGTGTGGGATTGGGCAGCCCTCATGCCTTGGTCGGTCAAACCCCCTTTAATGGCAATCACGGGCTTTTTCTGGGCGGCCTTCTTTAAGGCCGATTTTAGTTTCGTCCCGTTTTTCGTGCCTTCGATATAAAAGGCTATGATGTGCGTATCGGGGTCGTATGCCATGTATTCGAGAAAATCCGCCCCGTCCAGATCGGCGGCATTGCCGTAGCTCACCATCTTGCTGAATTTGAGGCCCTTGGTGCGGGCGAAATAGGAAAAGGATTCCGTAACCGACCCACTTTGTGCCAAGACCCCCACATGTCCTTCTTCTTCCGGGGCCTCCGGTACGATGGTAAGGCCTGAGCGGGGGCAGTAAACACCGAAACAGTTTGGGCCGATTAGGCGGATGCGGCCTCGGGCCATGTCTTTTAATCTTTCTTCCAGGGCGATCCTTTCCGGAAGGCCCGTTTCACTGAAGCCGGCGGTGAAAATCTGGGCAACCTTGATTTCTTTTTTGATGCAATCCTCGATCACTTCCGGCACGCGCTCAGCCCCTACGCCGATGATGGCGTAATCCACTATAGCAGGGATGTGGAAGGCAGAAGGGTAGCAAGGCCTCCCTAAGATTTGTTTGTATTTGGGGTTGACGAGGAAAAGGCGTTCCCTGATCTTGGTTTTTAAATGGGCAAGCGTGGCCAGGTCGTGCGGCGAGGCCCCGATAATGGCGACCCCCCGGGGAGAAAATATGTAATCGAAGATATTGGCGTCCATCACTTCACGAGATCCCAGATCTTTTCCAAGGCCATCTCCAGCTTGTCTGCCATCGGTCCTCCGGCCTGGGCCATTTCAGGGCGACCACCACCCTTGCCTCCCACCAGGGGCGCAATCTGCTTTACAATCTCTCCCGCATGGAAGCGCTCGGCAAGGTCTTTCGTCACCATGCAGAGGAGGAGAGCCTTACCGTCCGCCCGGCTCCCCAGCAGGATAATACCGGACCCTAGGCGATCCCTCACCTTGTCCCCGTAGTCACGCAGGGTCTGCACGTCCGGCGCCTCCACTACGGCAGACAGCACCTTTACCCCATTTACTTCCCTTGCCTTTTGTACCATATCGCGGGAGTCTCGGGCGGCGAGTTTGCCCTTTAGGGCCTCTATTTCTCTTTCCAGTTCACGCTGGTTTTTCAGGAGCTTTTCTACCCGATCCGCCACCTCCAAGGGGTGGGTCTTTAGGAGTTCGGCCGTTTTCTTCAATTCCTTTTCCATATTTAGTCTGAACCTCTCGGCCTCTTCACCGGTTACGGCCTCGATTCTCCTCACCCCTGCCGCCACGGAAGATTCGCTTATAATCTTTATGGAGCCGATCTCGCCCGTGTTTTCCACATGGGTGCCACCGCAGAGTTCCATGCTGAAGTCACCCATCTTTACCACCCTTACCGTGGCGCCGTATTTCTCGTCGAATACGGCTGCCGCCCCCGTCCTCATGGCCGATTCCCTGTCCATTACGGTCGTCTCTACCGGGGCATTTGCCCTGATAAAGGAATTGGCCAGTTTTTCTATTTTTTCGAGGTCTTCCTCCTCGATCCGAGAAAAATGGGTAAAGTCGAATCTCAACCGATCCGGCGCCACATAGGAACCGGCCTGTTTGACGTGATCGCCCAGTATACGCCTTAAGGCGGCGTTTAATACGTGAGTGCCCGAGTGATTGGCCTCTATGGCCCTCCGGGCCTGTTCGTCGACCTTGAGCGTTACCTCGTCACCGAGCCTAACGGTTCCGCTTTTCACCTTCCCGATGTGAGTGATGAGCGTCTCCAGCGGCCAAGCGGTGTCCCAGACCTCGAATTCAAAACCCGCGCCTTCGATGACCCCCGTATCTCCGACCTGGCCGCCCTTTTCTCCGTAGAAAGGCGTTTCCTCGACGATGATCTCTCCTTTTTCTCCCGCTTTTAGCTCCGAGACTATCTCATCTCCCTTGAGGAGGCCGATGATGCGCGATTTGCCCACCACTACGCCGTGGTAACCGACGAATGTGACCGACACACCCTGAGAGGAAAGGCGCTTGTACGCGTCGTTCAGGGCTTCTTCTCCACTTCCCTTCCATGATTCTCTGGCCTTTTCCCGCTGCTCTTCCATGGCCTTTTCGAACCCCGCCATGTCCAGGGTAAGGCCATCTTTTCTTACGATATCTGCCGTGAGGTCGACGGGAAAGCCGAAGGTATCGTAAAGGCGAAAGACGACCTCGCCCGGGACGACCTTTTCTCCCCGGCTCGAAAGGGCGGCCGTCTCTTCCCGAAGAATGCGCAGGCCCGTGTCGAGTGTCTCGTTGAACCTCTTCTCTTCGTTCATAATGACCTGGCGGATGAACGATTCTTTGTCCCTGATGTCAGGGTACGTATCACCCATGATGGATATGACCACCGGCACGAGTTCATGGAGAAAGGGGTGGTCTAAGCCGAGGATTTTTCCGTGCCTTACCGCCCGGCGCAGGATGCGCCTGAGCACATAGCCCCTTCCCTCGTTGCTGGGTAGGCAGCCGTCACCGAGAAGAAACGTGACAGCCCGGATGTGATCGGCAATGACCCGCAGAGAAACATCCCATTCTTGGCTTTCCCCGTAGTGCTTACCGGAGATTTTCCCCGTCGCCTGAATGATGGGCATAAAGAGATCCGTATCGTAATTGCTGGCGACTCCTTGAAGGACGGCTACGAGCCTCTCCAGTCCCATCCCCGTATCGATGTTCGGTTTCGGCAGGGGATGGAGATTTCCGTTTTCATCCCTTTCGTACTGGGTAAAGACGTGATTCCAGAGCTCGAGATACCGATCACAGTCGCAAAGTACGGAACAATCCGGTCTTCCACAGCCTACGGAAGGTCCTTGATCGTAGATGATTTCCGAGCAAGGTCCGCAGGGTCCCGTATCTCCCATCATCCAGAAGTTGCTTTCCATGCCCATGCGCACGATCCTATCGGCAGGAACCCCAATTTCGTCGCGCCAGATGGCAAAGGCCTCATCGTCTTCTTCGTAGATGGTGATCCAAAGTTTGTGGGCCTCGATGCCCATTTCTCTCGTTAAGAATTCCCATCCCCAGGTGATGGATTCCCTTTTGAAGTAATCCCCAAAAGAGAAGTTGCCCAGCATCTCGAAGAAGGTATGGTGGCGGGCAGTATAACCTACATTCTCGAGATCGTTGTGCTTTCCTCCGGCCCGGACGCATTTTTGGACGCTTGCCGCCCGCGTGTATCCGCGATTTTCGATGCCGAGAAAGCAGTTCTTGAACTGCACCATGCCGGCGTTGGTAAACAGGAGCGTGGGGTCGTCTTTCGGTATCAGACTGGAACTGGGCACGATCGTATGGCCTCGCTCGGCGAAAAAGTTAAGGAATCTCTTTCTTATTTCATCTGCCTTCATCATCGTTTCTCCCGTGGAGTACTTCGTATACGAGAGCCGGCGGAAATCCCCGATATATGAGTTTGCCTGCCGATACCCGTTTGGTTCCTACTTTATCCAGATACTGCCTTAGCGCTTCCTCTTCGGAGAGCTCTTTTCTTATGGTGGCGAGCGTTTCAATTACAAGGTCCGGGGGTAGGCCCTTACCCACGAGCGTTGCCTCGATGCGCTTGTCACCCCATAGCCGTTCCGAGGCCAGGTACCTTACCAGGCGCTCGCAGAGCGACCGATCGTCTATGTAACCCATTTGTTTGAGATCGGTCAATACCTCGTCGATAAGCTTAGCCTCAAACCCTTTCTGCTCTAATTTTTTCCTCAGTTCCGCCTCTGTAAGGTCCCGGTAGCCGAGCCATTTGAAAGCGTACGTCTTTATTTCCGAAGGGGGCGTTATTCCGCCGTTGGGGCTTTGAGTCCGTATTTTTCTCTTAGGGCCTGTTCTATTTCCTGGCATATCTCGGGCCGTTCTTTCAGGAAGATGCGTGCATTATCCCTTCCCTGACCGATGCGGGTACCTTTATACGTGTACCAGGCCCCGCTTTTTTCTATAAGGCCGTTATCGGCGGCGAGGTCCAGAATATCCCCTTCCCGGGAGATGCCTTCCCCGAAGATGATATCAAACTCCGTTTCCCGGAAGGGCGGAGCTACCTTGTTTTTCACTACCTTGACCCGGGACCTCATGCCGATTACGTCCTGTCCCTGTTTAATGGAAGTGCTTTTCCTGATGTCGAGCCTCATGGTGGCGTAGAATTTCAACGCATTACCACCCGTCGTCGTTTCGGGGCTCCCGAAAAACACACCGATTTTCATGCGCAATTGGTTTATAAAGATGAGGGTGGTCTTCGATTTGCTGATGGTGCCCGTGAGTTTTCTTAAAGCCTGGGACATGAGGCGCGCCTGAAGTCCCATCTGGGCATCTCCCATTTCTCCCTCCAACTCGGCCTTGGGCACGAGGGCAGCGACGGAATCGATAACGATCACATCGAAGGCCCCGCTTCTAACTAACGTTTCTGCGATCTCCAGGGCCTGCTCTCCCGTGTCGGGTTGGGAGACGAGAAGGTCGTCCGTGTTCACCCCGATGTTACGCGCATAGGTAATATCAAGGGCATGTTCCGCATCAATGAAGGCCGCCTGCCCTCCCATCTTCTGCGCCTCCGCTACGATGTGCAGGGCTAGGGTGGTCTTTCCCCCCGACTCGGGTCCGAAGATCTCTACCACCCGCCCGCGCGGTACCCCCCCGACGCCCAGGGCAATGTCGAGGCTCAAGGAGCCGGTGGGGATGACGGGTACATCGATCTTTTCCGTACTTCCCAGGCGCATGATCGCCCCTTTGCCGAATTGCCGTTCAATCTGCGCGATGGCCAGTTCTACGGCCTTGTTTTTGTCCATATCCATTCCCATATTACCCTCCTCGGTTAATTATTTTGTTTGCCGTCTATGACGCCGAATTTGTAAGTGATAAGTGGGGTGTAGATGGCCCCCTGAGGCGTAAGCTCACTTTGGAAGAGAATCAGTTCTTCCGCCGTGAATTCACCCCATATGCTATCCCGGTATTTATCGAGAAGGCGGCTTAATTGTGACATATCCGATAGCTCGTTTATCCTCGCAAGCGTCCAATGGGGTGCAAAAGGTCTTTCCTCCCGGGGGAAGCCGGACCGCTCCAGGGTTTTTCCCACGTTCAGGGCAAGCTGAGCAAGTCTTTCTGCGTCTCCTCCCGTGCCTAACCAGAGTACCCGTGGCCTTCTTAGATGGGGGAAAACACCTATAGACTTAATCGTCAGATTCAAGGGCGCCACACTTTTAATTTCCCCGCTCAAAGCTTGTGAAATCGTATCTATTTCCCTCTTTTCAATGTTTCCAAAGAATTTGAGGGTCAGGTGGATGCTACGGCCAGACACCCAACGGATGGCACCGTCGAGTTCCCTTTTTAAGGTTTTTTGTGCCGCCTCTAAGCGGCTTCGTAGGTGTTCAGGCGGATCAATGGCCAGAAAGGCCCTTATTTTCTTCTCTCCATCAGTCTTCATGGCGGTTCTTCAAGTGGTTTAACAGGGTAAAAAGGGCGGTTGTGGCCGTGATGATTTTATTTCGCCTTCTCTCCCAGCGGAACTGGTGTCGACGGCAAGAAGTGCCCTTATCATCTGAAATGGCGATGAAAACCGTTCCTACCGGTTTTTCTTCCGAGCCTCCCGTTGGTCCTGCGATGCCGGTGACGGCCAAGCCTAAATGGGTTTGGGCCTTATTTCTCGCCCCTTGCGCCATCTCCCGGGCGGTCTCTTCGCTTACGGCCCCGAAACGTTTGATCGTCTCGGGGGAGACACCTAATAATTCCGTCTTGGCCCTATTGCTGTACGTGACAAAACCCCTCTCCACGTAATCGGAACTGCCCGGGATGTCTGTCAAACGATCTGTAATGAGGCCCCCCGTACAAGACTCGGCCACGGCTATGGTCAGCCCAAGCTTTCTTAAGAGGGCACCTATGTTCCCCTCTAAGGTTTCCCCATCGTAGGCGAAGATGTAACGCCCTAAACGGGCTGTGATTTCTCTTTCTCCCTGGGCCAGCCTCTCTTTCGCCTCGTCTTTTTCTCCTACCGTGGAGATGACGATATGGTTCTCCGGGAAGTGGGGATAAAAGCCGATACTTATTCCCATGGAACGGAAATCTATGTCTTTTAAGGCCTCGTCAACGGCTGCTTCGGAGAGGCCGAAGGTCTTTAAGGTTCTCGACCAGGGGAAGGCCTTTTCCTCGCCCGTGTACGTTAGCAGGCGAGGGATCACCTGATCTCTCATCATCCTTTCTGCCTCCCGCGGAACACCGGGGATGACAAAGATATGGCGGTCTTGGTAGCGAAGGGCAAAACCGGGGGCGGTGCCGATGGGGTTGGGCAGAATTTCCGCGCCCACGGGAAAGACGGCTTGCTTGGCGTTGTTTTCCGTCCAGGTAAGGTTGTACTTCTGAAACAGGTCACGCAATCCCCCCAATACCTCTTCGTCGGTGTAGAGGGAAAGGTTCAAGGCCTTGGCGATAGCGGCGGTGGTTATATCGTCCGAAGTCGGGCCCAGACCACCGGTAACAACGACGGCCTGGGCATGAGAGAGGGCAAATGAAAGGGCGCGAGAGATCATATCGTCATCGTCTCCCACGCAGAGAGATACAACCAGGGGCCAGTTCATCTGCCAGGTGAGACGGGCGATGGTGGACGTGTTGGTATCCGCAATGCGACCGCTTATGAGTTCGTTTCCGATGGTGAGGACGCCGATCTTCATGGCGACTAAAAAATGAACCTCCTTATCAATTCTAACGCAATTCGGGCGTAAACGGCGGCGACCACATCGTCCATGACAATGGCGAGCCCCCCTTTAAGGTTTCTTTCCACGTGGCGAATGGGAAAGGGTTTGATAATGTCGAAAAGGCGAAAGAGTATAAATCCCCCTAAGATATTGCCGATGGTGAGAGGCAAAAGCGCCATGGTCCATAGAAAACCCACGATTTCGTCTATTACCACCTGGGGTGGATCCTGTCGGCCGAAGATTGTTTCTCCCTCACGGGATACGTGACAGGCGAGCGCCGTTAAGGCAAGAACGGTGATCAGATAGAGGTAGCTGCCGAAGATGGAAAAAGCAAGGTAGATAGGGATGGCAATCACCGTCCCTGCCGTCCCCGGGGCAATGGGGCTGAAGCCCACCCCGCCGCCGGTAGCGATAATGACAATCGTTCGTCTGCCCAGGAGTCACCTCACAAAATGTGAGGTACACTTATAACCTTTTTCAGGTGATGTCAACGATCCACCTTTACTTATCCGCTTCGACTGCGCCGGGCTCCTGGATCTTTTCCATCAGAAATTCGTTTTGTTGCTTGGGCGATATTTTTATGAACTTATAGGGGATGGCAATGGGCTCTCTTCCCGTGGGGAGGGTCCGGTGGGTGAGGACCCAGACGGCGCCGGTTGACGTGTCCACGAGGTAGGCCTTGTCTTCGTTCCCCGCTACCACTTGGTATCTCCCTATGTCGAGCGCTAATGCCCCCGAGGCTATTAGGATGGAACCGACGGCGATGAGGATAAAAATTTTTCTCAACTTGCCCATGGCTTCTTACCTCCTTACCTTGCAGTCACCGTAATTTCTTCACTGGGTTCGCTTTCGAGGCCATCTTTATCGACGACGGTGATGACGTAAGTTTTGCTCTTTCCTTTGGGCGGGGCAGGTTCCGAAAACTGGGGGGCCGTAAGTTCGGTTATCTTGGCGTGGCCGAAAAACTTTTTTTCATAAACGACATAGTGGGAAATGTCTTTCTCCGGAGATGGCGCCCAGTTTAGCGTGGCTTTTCCTTCCTTCACGCTCCCTTCTAAATTAATCGGTTTGCGAGGCTTGGGTTTGGTCTTGACCGTTATGGCCTCCGAAAAGTCGCTTACAAGTTCATCCTTGTCCTCCGCCTGGAGGCGGTAACTGTATTCTACCCCGTCTTTCAGCCCCATATCCGTGTAACTCGTTTTTCCCTTTACGGACGCAATGCGGGTGAAGTCCTTTTCCCCGGCCTCGGCCCGGAAGATGTGATATTTTTCAATATCCGGTTCGGGATTCGGATCCCAGGTGAGGGGAACGGATTTTACTTTATGGGGTTCTCCTTTAAGACCCTTGGGGACAGAAGGCCGTGGTTTGGTGGTGGCCGAAACGGCTTCCGACTGATCGCTTTCTACCTCCACCTTGTTAAACGAGGTAATGAAATAGTAATAAGTGGTGTTGTCCTGAAGCTTGTTGAATCCGCCTCCGTGGGTAAAGCTCGTTTCTGTTCTACTTGGAATGCGCTTCAAGAGCTCGTATTTACCTACTTTCTGTAATGACCAGTACAAATTGTAACCTTTCACGTCCGGATCCGAAGATGGTTCCCAGGTAATTTCGACCATCTTTACCATCCCACTTTTGGCTTTGAGCCCGGTGGGGACGGGAGGCTTACCCTTCGTTTCGGCAAAGACGGGAGGCGAAGGAGACGTCTCCAGGTCATCATCTTCGAATGCCGTAATACGGTAATAGTAGCGGGTCTTATCGGCGAGGCCTTCCTGGTCTACCAGTTTGATTATTTTTTCGCCTTCCATGCCCAGGGTGGGGATTTTCTTTATTTTCATGTAGCCCCCCTCGGGGGTGGTGCTTCTGTATACGTAGTAACCCTTGATAAAAGGTGAAGAAATGGCTTCCCAAACTAGATGGATTTCCCTGATCATATCGCCCTTGATTTTTACGTTCGAAACGATGGGAAGGGTGGAACCCTTAACGGGTGTCGAAAACTCGCTTTCGAGGTTTTTCTCATTGTAAGCGGTGACCTTGTAAAAGTAATCCTCGCCGTCGGCGAGGCCCTTGTCGGTGTATGACACCTTAAACAGCTTGTCCAAGATCTGTGATGAGCCCCCTCCTATGTCCGTTCCCAATATATTGGCGATTTCTCGATAGGGCCCTTTTTCTGTTTTGGAGCGATACACCTTGTAGCCCACGAGCTTCAGGGGATCTTCACTGGCCGTTGGGTTTGGCGTCCAGGTGAGTTGGATGCTCTTTACGTGGCCTTCTGCTTTCAAGATAATGGGGGGATTCGGGGTAAGGGCGGTCTCCCCGGAGATCGTCTGGGAGAAACCGCTCCTGAGCCCGCGATTGTTCACCGCTCTTATTTTATAGTAGTAAGTTGTGTTTCTTTCGAGGTTCTGATCGAGGTATTCCTGAACTTTCACTTCTGCTATTTTGGTGAAGGGACCGTTTGCGCTCGTACTTCTGTATATTTCGTATTCCACCGCTTTCGTCCCTGGGGCATCTTCCCACGAGAGGTAGATGCTCTTGTTGCCGGATCGTTTGTGCACATTGACGGGGGCGGGAATTTCCAGTTTGTCTTCCCCCTTCGCCATCTCCCGGGCAATCGCGGATGTGACCATGGTGTAGAGCTTTCTTATTTCTTCCGCCAGTCCGGCATCCCCCAGGGACCTCGCCTGGGTGGAGAAAATGACCCGTTTTTTGTCTACACTCACCACCTTACAATGCACGATGATTACGGGTCCCCTCTTTTCCACGCTCCCTATCACGATGGCATTTAACCCGAGGCGGGAGCCGATGAATATGGCGTTATCTACATTGTCGCTCTGTTGCAGATCGTTCAAGTTTAAAAACGATTCTAATTCCTTCCGGTCGAGGACATCGAACGCCGGGTCATTGCCCAGGGCATTGAGCAGCATGTTGGTTACCGTCGTGTTGTAACCCGTGGCCTC
>ERZ795046.151-NODE-151-length-89718-cov-10.910420_pt1 | contig 89718 bp, 63 predicted proteins | sample MGYA00375130_ERZ795046 | MGnify/ENA primary metagenome ERZ795046 (study PRJEB30175, sample SAMN05720202) | activated sludge metagenome | isolation source: anaerobic digester from wastewater treatment plant | place: Japan | collected 2015-05-15 ... | reverse complement strand
TAGCGCTTCTCGAGCAGCAGGCCGGTGGCATCCTCGTAGACCCACGTGGTCACATCCGCCGTGCCGGGGCTGGCGGGCCAGGTGGACTGATCCCATCCGCTGCCGCCGCGGAAGGTCTTCATCTGCGTCCGCCGGCCGAAGTCGTCGTAGACCTGCTCGACCGGGTACGGCGCGGGGTGACGTTCGCCGAGGTGAAGTTGTCGTCGCCCGCGATCGTGAAGCCCGACGGGATCGAGTTGCGTCTGCCGGGCAATCGATGCGTAGTGGTACGGCCGGGGTTTGACCGGCAGACGCTGATTGACCTGCTGGCAGCCCTGGAGACGGGTCCGGACAAGGTGGCGGCGTCGGACGCGGGCGCGCAGAGCCGTTCGTGAGTGACAGAGTCTTCGCAACGGCTTCGGGCATCCGTGAACCAGGGTACATGACCACATTGAGGTCGTTTCCCTGGCCGGCAAGCACCGTGTAGGCTTCGATCGACGGGCCCCGCAGCACGGGACAAACGTACCATTGCACCGAGCCGCTGGAATGCAACCCGCGGCCGTCTCAAACGTTTGTCTCCGCCCAGTTGGGAGGGCGGACCGACGGTGCCTCGAGATTTTCGATGAAGCCTTCTCGCGAATTCGACACTCTGCCTGATCAACCCGGCCAGCCGCCACTGAAATGGACACAAACAGTCCCACACACACTGAGCCACAACGCCAAGCTTGTTTCAGAACCCGCGAATCGCTGAACTGCCCTCTCGACATGGCACTCATGGATCGCTTCCCTCAGATGTGTGACACACCGTACACAGCCCAAAGCCGTGGGCTATGAGCTGTGGGCTATGGGCTATGGGCCAGCCATCTGGCTGCCGTCTGATAGTTGATAACTGAGAGCCGACAGCTGACAGCTGACAGCTGTGCAATGCCCCCAGTGATGGTCGGGCGAGTAAGCCAAGCTCCCCGACGAAGAGAACGTCCCACGACGTGGCGGCATTCTAAGAGGAATGCCGCCATTACTACCGCATGACCGGTAGAAACGCAAGCGAAATCTTCTGGGTTTTTCGTGGCCGCATCGCGGGATTACAATAGGCCACGATTTTATTCCGGCATCCCGATCGCAGCGAGGAGGTCAGGGCATGAGTATCGATCCCGAGATCCTGCAGGCCGTGGACCGTATCCAGGTCATCGACACGCACGAGCACCAGGAGGAAGAGTGGCAACGGCTGACGCAGAAGATCGACTTCTACCGGCTCTTCACGCATTACGCGGCCAGCGACCTGGTCACGGCCGGGCTGCGCGAAGAGAGCCTCCGCAAGCTCGAGAACCCCGAGGTGCCGATCGACGAAAAATGGCGGCTTTTCGAGCCGTTCTACCTGGCCGCCCGCAACACCGCCTACTGCAAGGCCGTGCAGATCGCCATCCGCGATTTGTACGAGATCGAGGAGCTGGACCGCAAGACCTACGTGACGCTCACCGAGCGCATGCGAGAACGCAACAAGCCCGGCGTGGTCTCATGGATCTTGCGGGATCGTTGCCGCATCCGCCTGGCTCAGGTGAACGCGCTGGATACCGGCTACTTCCGCGTCAAGACCGACGCCGAGCTGTTCCAGCAGGATCTGAGCGTGGTCGATCTGCTTCGCTGGCCGTCAGCGGTCGAAAGCCTCGAACGGCACCTTGACGTGTCGATCACCAGTCTGGCCGCCTACGCCGATGCGATCGAAAAGCTGTTCGCCAAGTACGGCTCGATGGCCGACGCCATCAAGCAGCAGAGCGCCTACTTCCGCCCGCAGTTCTTCGCCGACGTGCCCGACGCCGATGCCGAACGCGTGTTCAATGCCACGCTCAAGAAGCCCAAGGAAACCACGCCCGAACAGGAGCGGGTCATGACCGACTGGGCCTTCCATCGCTGCGTCCGCCACTGCATCGAGCATGACCTGCCCATCAAGATCCACACGGGCTACGAGGCGGGCAACAACGATATGTGCCTGGAGAACCTCAACCCGAACCTGCTGTCCAACCTGTTCCGCCAGTACCCGCGGGCCAAGTTCGACATCTTCCACATCGGCTACCCCTATGAGGCGGAGCTGGTCGCAGTAGCCAAGCAGTACGCCAATGTGTACGTGGACATGTGCTGGGCGTGGATCATCGATCCGATCGCCAGCCGGCACTTCCTCAAGCGTTGCCTGACGGCCGTGCCCGCCAGCAAGATCTTCGCGTTCGGTGGCGACTACATGTATGCGGAGCCGGTTTACGGCCACCTGCGGCTCGCCCGCCACGGCATTGCCCGTTGCCTGTCGGAGCTCGTCGAGGAGGAGTTTTTCACCCGCGATCAGGCCATCGCCGTCGCCCACCGCATCCTGCACGACAACGCAGCCATCGTCTTCCGAGTGGACGAAAAACAGGAAATCCTTCGCCGCGCCCAACAAACCAAGGCCTGAACCGGTCGGCCCCTGCCGGGTGGCGGGCGTCTCGCCCGCCTCAGATGGTGCAAGGCTGCCGCTGATACTCGCGCCACTCCATCTGGCACACAGGCGATGGCATTGTGGTGCAGGCATACAGCCTGCACTGTGCACGCTGGAAGCGTGCACCACAACAGCCCGTGCACCTCGGAAACCGTGTCGAGGCGGACAAGCCGGCTCGTCAGAAAAGGCGGGCAAGATGCCCGCCCCCCGTCAGCGTTTCGCAGGCCGGATAATCAGCCAGCCCGGGTGTCCGGAGGGTCTGATTGCCGCTGATCACCTCGGCCTCAAACCAGAGACTCCCAACGTCCGCATGGTAGTAGCGCCCCGCCTGGGGCCAGTCCAGTTCCCCACGACCTGCGGGCGGCCGCCGAGTACTACACCGCCGCCCGAGATCTGGCTCGCCAACTGGCCGAAGCCGAGCCCGCCAACCCGGAACTGCACTCCCAGCTCGCCCAGGCCGAAGCGTTGGCCAATAGTCTCGCCCAGAAGCGAGCGAACAGCGGTTCTTCATCGCCCCCGGCGGGGCAAGGCAGGGGTCCATGAGCCGAACACATGGACAACTGAGATACACGCTTCGGGGTGGTACTCGAGCGGTTGCCTGTGTGACCAACCATCGGGCGGCGTTCACGCTGCTCGAACTCCTGGTGGTGGTCGGCATCATCGCCCTGCTCCTGGCGCTCGTGCTGCCGGCGCTATCCGCCGCCCGCCGGCAGACCCGCCGCGTGCAGTGTCAGACCAATCTCAAGCAGATTGCCTTCGCCTGGCACGGCCTGCTCAACGAGACCAGGGGCATCTTCCCCCGCGGCATCTACATGGAATTCGCTTTCGGCGGGATGCAGGGCACTTCGTCGAACGGCAAGCCGGCATACGCCGGCGCTCGCCCGCTCGTGGTCCCGTTCGCGAGCCTGCAGAGCGAAGTCGCTCAGTATCGGGGGAAGAAGACCGGAAGGCGGTGAAGGAGCTATGAGCTGCGAGCCAGGCGGGAGTATGTCAGCTGCCGCAAAGCGTCAATTTCGCAATATCTCCTCGATGGAATACCAACCGTCAATGGCTCATAGCTGACAGCTGACAGCTACTTCCCCACATCCACCCGGGAGCGCGGCAGAAGTTGCAGATCGCCCCAGCCAGTGGGCACGTGCACGATGAGGTGATCGTTGTCGCACCGCAGGACGACGGCCGCTCCCGGCGGTGCGTCGCGCTCGGGCAGCCACGCCACCACCGTTCCGGCCTTGGCCGGGCAACCCGGCTCGACAGCGGCGATCGCGGTACGGCTGGCCGCGTCCACCGTCTCGACGATGCCCACCGGCCGCCACGTCTCGACGCCGGGCACTTGCCGCTCCGCCATGTCGCCCACCTGCACACCCGCCACCAGCGACGTCAGCGGCTTGATGTGCGCTCCGCAATGCGCCGGGGCCAGGTAATCCACGGTCAGCATCGCCACGTCGTGCCACACTATCGGGTCGGCCGGATCCTGCCGGCGGACCAGGAATTGCTCGCCGATGCGGATGCCGTCCAGTTCGCCCGCTGCGATCAGGCAATAGTCCTGATCCACTTTGTTGAACACCGGCGCGGTGAGCGGCCCGGGCGGCGCATCGGGTGCCGCCCGGACGATGACTCGATCGCCGTCGGCCGGTCTCGTCGTGGTAGCGCCCTGGTTCACGTCGGGCATGCGAACGATGCTGTTGGGAATCGAAACCTCCACCACCCGCCCCAGGCCCACGTAGCGCCGCCCGCGATAGACATCGACCGATCGATCGACCGCGAGGCCGTCGCCGGCCGTGCCCGCGATGGTCAGCTCAAACGGATCGAGCGTTCCCGGCGGATGTTGCGTGACGCGCAGGACGGTGCTGTTGAGCCGCCCCCAGCGGGCATCGGACGGCGCGGGCCACAGCTCGACGCGATCACCCGGCTCGGGCAGCGCGTTGCTGACCAGCGGCTCGAGCGTGACCAGCGACGCTTCTCGCGAAAGAAGCTTCACCCGTCCGCGTGAAATCAGCAAGCCCATGCGCAGGACGACCACTTGATCGCCCTGGCGGAGTCCCGAATCGGCGGGAATGTCAATCCACGCGGTGTGCCGCCCGGGCGGCAAGCGCAGCACCTTGCCCGTGATGGTCGCCCCCGGAGGCATACGATCACGCAAACTCGACAGCGCCGCCCGCTGCAAAATGATGGCCAGTTGACCGGCAGTGATCAGTTTGGACTCACCGGCGAGCCGGCCCGCGCTCTTGTCGGGTGTGACGAAGAAAATCTCGCCGCTGCCGATCACGTCGGTATCGGAGCAGATCCAGAACCTGTCGCCGACGGCCACGCCCGCCCGTTCACCGCCGTTCAAGCCGACGATGCCTTGATCCGCGTCGTATTCGATGACTTGCAGTTCGAAGACAGGATCGGCTGTCTCGCCAAGAACCGGAAGAGGCCCGGCCGCCAGAAGCACAGCCAGCAAGCTCGGAATGGTGCTCACGCGCCGCATGCGGAAGGCTCCGAAGCCGCCAACGTCCGCGAGACCTGGGCGGCCACGGCCTCGGGGCGCAGCTCGCGCAGACAGCGGTGGCCATGCGGGCAGTCGGCGACTCTCTTGAGATAACACGGCGAGCACGGCAAATCCAGCCGGGCCACCGTTTCGCCGCGGCCGTAGGGGCCCGTCCGGGCCGGGCTCGTCGGGCCGTAGATCGCCACCAGCGGCTTGTTCAACGCGGTGGCCAGATGCATGGGGCCGGAATCGTGCATCAGCACCGCCCGGGCTCCGTCCACCAATGCGATCATCTCGGGCAACGACGTTTGGCCCGCAAGATTGACCACCCGGCCGCCCGCCTCAGCCGCCACGCGCTCGGCGATCTGGCGTTCCTCGGGCATGCCCGTCAGTACCACCGGCAGCCCGTGCTCGGCAGCAATCGCGCGGATGGCCGCGGCAAAGTGCTCGGCCGGCCACTGCTTGGTCTCCCAGCGGGTCCCCGGGCCGACCACCAGGTAGTCCTCGCCGCGCGGGATGCCCTCGCGAGCCAGCCGGTCGATCATCGTCTCACGAGTCTGCGGCCGCACGGGCAGGTCGAACCGGATGGGCAGGCCGGTAAATCCCAGCATGCGCCCGAACAGATAATTGCGATCGACGGCGTGCATATCGGCGTCGGGCACATCCACGCGGTGGTTGTAGAAGATCCAGCCCAGCTCGCGAGCGTTGGCAAAGCCCACGCGGTTTCGCGCTCCCGTCACCAGAGCCAGGAACCCGCTGCGAAACAGGCCTTGCAGATCGACGATCAGATCAAACCGCCGGCTTCGCAGATCCTGGATGAATTGGATGAACTCGAGTGTCGCTCTGGGGTTGCGGGCGATCTGGCCGTAGCGCTTGCGGTCGAACCGGATGATCTCGTCGAGTGCCGGATGCCCCTCCAGAAGGCCCGCACAGCTGTCGGCCACCAGCCAACTGATGTGCGCGTGCGGATAGCGGTGTCGCAGTCCGTTAAGCACGGGTAGCGCATGGATCACGTCGCCGAACGAACTCGGCTTGATGATCAGGATGCGACGAAACTCACGATCCCTCAACCTGGCCACGCGCCCCTCATCTGCCCCGATGATCCTGTCCGGTCTCCTCCCCTCTCCCGTCTTCTGTCTTCTCTTCTGTCTCCTGTCTTCGGTCCCCTGTCTCCTCCCCTCTCATTTCCCCCCTTCAAACGCCACCTTCACCGCTCGTGTTCGGCCGCGATCGACCAAGGTGGCAAATGCCTCCTTATACTGGTCCACGCGGAACCGATGCGTGAGCAGGCCGCGCAGGTCGAGCCGGCGCTGCTGCACCAGCTCGAGCACCACCTCGTACGTGTGCATCCGACGGCCCTGATACTCTTCGAATGCTCGACCATTCGCCCCGATGAGCGTCAGCTCGTCGAACCACAGCGGGCAGGTATCGACCGTGCCGATTTGCGAGGTCCCCACCTCCACGACCGTGCCGCCCGAGCGGGCGTACTTCATGGCGTCGGTCAGCGACTGGCCCGAGCCCACGCAGTCGTACACCATGTCGAATCCGCCCACGAACGCATGGTGGCCGAACTTCGACGGTAACGCCGTGCCTCCGATCCGCGCCGCCACCGAATGGTATCGCCGCGCCTGGTTGTCCCCTCGACTCGTCGGGATGATCTCGTCCACGCCCGCCCGTCGCATGAGTTCCGCCTGGTGGCCATGCCGCGTGATCGCGTACAGTCGGCAGTGCTTGCCCAGCGCCCGCAGGCTTATGGCGATGCCCATGCCCAACAACCCCGAGCCGAGAATCAACACACGATCATCATCCGCGGGCACCCGGCGCAACACGGCATGCATGGCTCCGGCGATCGGATCGACCAGTACCGCTTGTTCGTCGTCGATCGCGTCGGGCACGCGGTAGACCTGCGACTCGTGGGCGATGAAATACTCGCTCCAACTGCCGCCGGTGAACGCGTTCCAGCCGATCATCGAACCGCGCGGCAGCGGGCCCGTGCGGAAGTTCGAGCAAAGCGTGAACCGCCCCGCCGCGCACTGCGGGCACAGCGGATCGATTCCTCGCGGCCGACACGACAAGCTCGGCTCGACAATCACCCGGTCGCCCGGCTTGAACCGCGACACCTCGGCCCCGACCGACTCCACCACGGACACGTTCTCGTGCCCCAACTGGGCGGGCAGTTCGGAGAAGATCTGCAGGATGTTGGCTGGATGATGCTTCTGCGTGATGGCGGCCAGATCGGTACCGCAGATCCCGCCCAGCACCGGCCGCAGTCGCAGCCATCGCGGCGAGGGCAGCTGCGGCACGGGCACCTGTTGCAGTTTCAGGCCCGACAGCCCGGACCAGAACACGGACGGTCGCCGCCACCCGATGACCTTGCACGCCATCCAGCGGACGGGCGTGATATCGTAGACCAACGCCTTCATGGTTTCGGGATTCTTCTGCACGAGCAGGATAATAGCCGTCGCCGGGTACCCTTGCCAGCGAACCGCGGATCTCCGTGGGATTGAGGGAAGGACCGGCAGGGCTGAATCCCGCGCTCGTTGCGAGGTCGATGCCTTATTCCCGCGGGCCCACCGCCACGTACACGCGCCCGGCACGCAGCGCGGCAACCGCCCGAGGATCCCGGGCGAGCCTCTCGGCTGCGTTTTCGCTGACCACGAGTTCGGTCCCCTCGGCTCCGGCCAGGGCCGAGACTTTGATCACCCGAACCGTCTCATCCGTGGGCTCGATGGTCGCATCCCATTCGACGTATCGAATCGGCGGCGAACCACGCGATGCAGCCGGCGCGACCGTCGCCTCATCAAACAGAACGCGTCCTGTCGTGTCGATCACGGCCGGCAGCAGGCACGCGCGGACGTCCAGCCCGCGTGCGTCGAACACCACCGTGGCCGGTGGCGCGGCGACCGTTTGTTGCGCCAGTGCGATCCTCGGCCGCCCGGCTCTCGCGGAAGCTTGCCGGCTCTGCTGCAGGAACGTCCCCACACCGTGAGCACCCCACAGCGGAACCTCGAGCGTCACCCGAGCTTGCGGCGGCCGGGCATAGGGCTGCCAGTTCGTTCGCACGGTCCGCTGCCCCTGCACCATGCCCTGCACGCGAAGACGCCCGTCACGAATGGCTTCCACCCGTCCCGAGGCGTCGATCCGAATGCCATGCGCGACAGCCAGCGCGTTTCGAGCCGCCACCAGCTCGGCCGCCCGCAGGGCCATGAGCTTCTGCCGCGGACTGGTATTGCGGGCCCGGCCCGTACCCTCGGCCAGGATGACGCCCTTCGTCCAGTCGATGCGGCCGCCGGCCACGGGCTCCACATGCGAACGAAAGCCCGGCAGGACGGCGTCGGCCGGCGCCTCGACGGACTCGGCCGAGGGCTGTGACTGGGGCGTCACGCTATAGAGCGGCGTCATCAGAACCAGCCACATGCTCAACAGGGTGCTGAGGCTCATCATGCGATACCGCCACCGAGTGTTTGACGATCGGCACGTGCAGCCGCCAGCGTCCGCCAGCGCATCGGCCGCCACGCCGGGCCGCCAACGGCACAGCCCGTCATCAGACCCACGTCAGCATCGTCGGTTAGGCTTCGGCTCGAGGCGGGCTGGAAATCCGCCGCAGGATGTCCCAGTACGCCCCCCGCTCGCCGGCAAGGATGGCCTGCTGCAGGACGTCGTTGTTGTTGTAGTTGTAATTGGCCGGCCCCTTGATCCGCGGCGGCGGGAAGAACCGCTCGTCGCCGCCGATCAGGTCGTGCACCAGTTGCACCGGGTCTTCCCCGAGCCGGTGATCGACATAGAACACCGGGTACAGGAAGTTGTCGTTGTTCTCACGGACCCCGCGCAGGTTCGGGTTGGTGGCCATGGGGCCTTCGGATTTGACCAGCCGCTCCAACGGCGTCCGCGGGTAGACGCGCAGCCCCACCGGCGCCCCCACCCGGTCCGGTGACAGTTCCCGGACATACTCGATCGACTCGCGAACCGACGCCTCGTCCTCGCCCGGCCCGCCGAAGAGCAGATCCAGCATGACGGTGATACCGGCGTTGCGGCAGGCCTGCACCGCATCCGCGATGGCCTCGCGGCGATACGCTCGCTTCAGCGCCGCGAGCATGCGATCGCATCCGCTGTCCACGCCGAAGTTGATGCCGACGCATCCCGCCTGCCGCATCATGTCGGCCAGCTCGTCCGAGAACGGATGCACCGAAGCGTAGCAGTACCATCGCACGCGGTCCCCCAATTGCCGTGCCACCAGTTCCTGGCAGACGGCCATCGCATGTTGCGGCGGCAGATTAAACTCGGCATCGCAGATGTGCAGGACGTCCACGCCCTGATCGAGCAGCGCCTCGACCTCGTCGGCTACCTGGTCGGGCGGCCGCAGCCGCACCATGCTGCCCTTGGCGATCGGATCGGCACAATACAGGCACTTCGACGGGCAGCCGCGTTTGGTCTCCAGGTTGCCCACACCGCCCTCGCGGAAGTAGCGGGCATTGTCGATGGTCGCCCGTTGCGGCGGGATGTCGAGAATTTCGTCGTACATGGCCGGATTGACCACCGTCCGACCTTGTGCGTCGCGGCGGGCCAAGCGCGGCAGCTTGGAGTAGTCCCGCCGCTTCACCAGGCATTCCACCAGCGAAGCGAAGACCTCCTCGCCGTCGCCCACGATGCCCAGCGAGACGTCGCACTCCTTCATGATCTCCGCGGGGAAGATGCTGAACCCGCAGCCGCCCAGCACGATGGGAGCCGACGTATGCGACTTGATGATGCTGACCGTTTCACGCAGATGGGGAACGAAGGATTGTCCGCTGGGCAGGTAACAATCGTCCGTGTTACGGAAGCTCACGCCGACGGCAATGGGATCCGCCTCCGACAGCGCGGCGGTGATCTCGGCCGCCGGATCTTCGGCGAAGTTCAGATCGACCAATCGAACGTCATAATCGGCCTCAGCCAGCCAGTCTCCGATGTAATCCAATCCGATCGGCGACACCGGCGGCCGCATCCGATTGGTGTTGACGAGCACTACTTCGCGACGATCCATTTCCCTCGCCTCTGGTCCTGCATTTCACGCCATGAACTCGAGCGTTCCCGGTCAAACCAGCATATCCGAACCGGGCGGACTCGCAACTCCGGCGCACGCAGGAGGCGCGTAAAAATGCCGCCCCCGAACGGCGCGGGCGCCCACGGCCAAAAGCGGCCTCGCCGCGGACCGGTGCCCCGCCTCCGGCCGCGCAGACCGGCACGGTCCACACGCCCCTGCCCCCCGCCCGGCTACCTCTTCAGCTTGGCCCGCAGAATGGCCAGCAGGGTGTCGGGATCGAGCGGTTTTTGAAAAATGCCGCTCAGCCCCAGCGCGGCATAGTCGGCGTTGGCGTGGAGATGGTCGCCCACGGAACTGAGCATGTAGATGGGAGCGGTGTTGCCCAGGGCCTGGAGTTCGCGAACGAAGCGCGTGCCGGCGTCGATCTCCTCCATCATGAGGTCCACGATGAGCAGATCGGGCCGGGTTTGCCGGTAGCTTTCGAGCCCCTCCTCCGCGCTGTGGGCCTCGACCATAACGTAGCCGTTGGCCTCGAGGACCATCCGCAATGCGTCCAACACGTCCTGATCATCGTCGATGGCGAGTATGACCGGTTTGCCGTCCTGCATATCACCTCTCCAATCCGCCCACCGGCGGCGCGTGTCTCGGCACGCGAGCATCTTGCCCGCCTCTGAAACAGGCACGACTGCCCGATGCCTCGGGGGGCGGGCATCTTGCCCGCCTCTGAACGGGGGACGCCCGCGCCACGGACAGCCGTTTCAGCGGCGATCACGCCGCCAGCCGGAGGCGAATGGCGGCCTCCACGAACTCGACCGCCTTGGTCAGGTTTGCCCGGGCCGTTTCCGATAACGGGCCATCCGCCGCGACCTCCGCCCCGCCTATCGTCAGGACGTACGCCTCGGGCCCGCGGCCGTACAGTCGAGCGGCCAGCTCCAACAATTCGGCAGGCTCCAGACTGTCCCAGTTGAACCGGACCGGTCGGCGGGGACGTCGGTCCCTCGCCTTCGATGCAGATGGCCCGTCCGCCCAGACCGGATCGCAGTTCCGTCCACCGGCCCACGGTGTCGCTGCCTTTGCGGCCCCCAGCGACTTGAACGTGAACGGCGACGCGAGCCCGCAGCCTGCCCGTGCGAAGATGACGACCTCCTGCTGCCAGACCAGTTGGGCGTGCTCGAGCGTAAGCGCGTCGGCAATTTCGACGTTCACACCGGGCAGATTCAGCCGGCCGATCGATTCAGCGAACTCCGGGCCGAGGGCATCATCACCGCCGTCCGGATCTCCGCAGCCCAATACCAGGATCCGAAGCGGTCCTGCAAGACGTACCAATGCTTCTTCCCTCCCTGACAACCCGCTGTGGGCTTATTCCCCGGTCAACCGCGGCCGGAGCGTCAACGAGGACGACGCCCCCTCCGACCGACCCCACAGCGTACCGGATCCCCGGCCGGCTCGAAACTACCTCGCCCGGGCGTCGAGGATTCGACCATCCGGCCCGACAAGCTCGATCCGCAACGCCATCTGTCCCAAAGCGTGCGTCGCGCACGAGAGGCAGGGATCGTACGCTCGGATGGCCACCTCCACGTGGTTGAGTAGCCCTTCCGTGATCTTCGTCCCCGACAGGTGATCGCGGGCGACCTTCTCCACCGCCCGGTTGATCGGCTCATTGTTGTGCGTCGTCGAGACGATCAGGTTGGCCATGGTCACCTGATCGTTGCGGTCCACGCGGTAGTGATGGAAGAGCGTTCCGCGCGGCGCCTCGACCACACCGATCCCCTCGTCCCGGCGCTCGCCCTTGACCACCAGTTCCGTGCCCTGCAGGTCGCGGTCGTGTAGCAACGTCTGAATCTTCTCGATCGCGTGCAGCAACTCGACCATGCGGGCCCAGTGATAGGCCATGGTGATGTTGTTCGGCCGGTCCTGCGTAATCGCCATGAACTCCTTGCGGGCGGCTTCGGCCTGCGGCGTGTCAATGAAGTCGCACGTGTTGAGTCGGGCCAGCGGCCCCACACGGTACCAGCCCTCCCGCGGTCCCAGCGACTTGATGAACGGAAACTTCATGTATGACCAGGGCCGCACTTCCTCGGCGATGTAATCCAGATAGTGGACGCAATCGACCTGGTCGAAGATGCGCTCGCCGTCCGCGGTTATGGCTCGCAGCTTCCCGTGATACAGATCCATGGCCCCGTTGGCACGAACCAGCGACAGATGATTCGACGGAAACGATCCGAAGGACGCCAGCCGCTCGAAGTTGGCCACGCTGTAGTCCCGGGCCAGCTTCAGCGCCTCCTGGGCCCATTCCACCATCTGTTCAACGTTTTCGAGCAGCGCGTCACGCTCAGCGATGGAGAGGTTTTTGTTGACACCGCCGGGAATCGCTCCCGTGCCATGGATTCTCTTGCCCGCCGTGGCGTGGATGATCTCCTGGCCGAACTTGCGCATCATCACGCCCTGCAGGGCCAGTTCCGGGTGTTTGGCTGCCACGCCGATCACGTTGCGCACGGCCGGGTCAGCGTCGAAACCGAACAGCAGGTCGGGCGAAACCAGGTGGAAGAAATGCAGGGCGTGCGACTGAAACAGCTGCCCGTAATGCATGAGGCGGCGCATCTTCTCGGCCGTCGGCGTGAGCTGATCCGCCCCCACGATGACATCCATGGCCTTGGCCGCCGCCAGATGATGGCTCACCGGGCAGATGCCACACAGCCGCTGCACGAGCACGGGCACTTCATGATACAACCGCCCCTGGATGAACCGTTCGAACCCGCGAAACTCGACCACGTGCAACCGGGCCTGCTGAACCTGGTTGTTCTCGTCGAGCCAGATCGTCACCTTGCCGTGACCCTCCACGCGCGTCAGCGGTTCGATGACGATCTTTTTTCGGCTCTGCGTCGCAATCATGAGTGGCTCCCGGAGTGGGCCGTTGTCAGTAGCCAGTTGTCAGTGGTCGGGTCATTAGTCCATTGGTCAGTGGTGGAAGCATTCAGTACTTGAACCCGCGCCCCACAGACGACCGGCACACTCACCACGAACCAAAGGACCAAGGACCCAACAACTGACTACTGACAACTGACCACTGCCTAATCATACTTCACCAACTCGTACGGCAACTTCAGCGGCTGATTCGTCAACAGCGCGGTCAACGCCTGCCACAACGTGTCGGCCGAAGGCGGACAACCCGGCAGGTGGTAGTCGATCTTCACCACCTCGTGACACGGATACACCTTGTCGAGCATGAGCGGAATCTCCGGATCGTTCGGAATTTGCCGCTCGGGGTTATACACCGTCGGGCCGTGGAGATACGCTTCGGCCAGGCATTCGTCGAGCGCGAGTGTGTTCCGCATGGCCGGGATGCCGCCCATGATCGCGCAATCGCCCACCGAGATCAGCACGTCACAGTGCTTGCGAAACGCTTCCAGTACGTGCACGTTCTCTTCGTTAGCGCAGCCGCCCTCAATCAGCCCCACCGCGCAACGCCCCTTGAACGTCTTGAAATCGTTGATCGGCGATTTGTCGAACTGAACCAGGTCGATCAACTTCAGGATGCGATCGTCGATGTCCAGCAGCGACATGTGGCAACCGAAACACCCGGCCAGTGATGTCGTCGCAACCTTCGGTTTGCTCATGGCTCACGCCTTCTTGAATTCAGCCTTGCGAACGCATGGATACGCGTCGTAGCGCACACTGCTTTGTGGTGCACGCTTCCAGCGTGCACAGTGCCGGCTGGATGCCTGCACCACAACAACATCGCGCGGCGGAAACGTTTTTAGGTTCGCACGGCCTGGATATCGGCCCCGATCATCTCCCGATCGTACTTGCGCTGCCCCACCGGCACGGCAAAGCCCACCCGCTTGGGCAGCAACGCGCCCGTCGGACACGCCGACACCGCGCGGTCGGTGGCCGCCAGATCGGTCCCGGCCAGCCCGTCCTCTGCATTGACGCTGAGAAGTCGATGCGATCCGCGGCCCACCAGGCCGAAAACTCCTTTCCCGTCCATCTCGGCGGACGCTCTCAGGCATCGCCCGCAAAGCACGCAGCGATTGCGGTCGAGGAACACGTCGGGATGCGAGGCGTCCACCTCTCGCCGTGGAAACCGGTACGGGTACTTGGGGGCGGTGATCCCGAACCGGTACGCCAGCGCCTGCAGCTCGCAGAAGCCGCTCTTCTCGCAGAACATGCAGTAGTGATTGCCCTCGACCAGCAGCATCTCCACCAGGTCGCGGCGCCAGGCGTTGAGCTGCTCGGTGTCGTTCTCGACCACGATCCCCGGCGCGACCGGTTGCGTGCAGGCCGCCTGCGGGCGTCCGTTGACCAGCACCGTGCAGATCCGGCAACTGCCCGAGGGCGACAGCCACTTCATCGCGCATAACCGCGGAATGTAGACGCCGGCGGCATCGGCGGCTTCCAAGATCGTTTGATCCGGCTCGGCCGCAATTTCGATCCCGTCCAGAAGAAAAGTGATGGCCTGACTCATGACCTGCCCCTGAACGCTTGCTCGCCTGCACCCGCACACGTCCGATCTGCGCGAGGACTACGCCCGAACCGCCGGCCGGTTCGCGATCATCGCCGCCGGCTCCAGCGCCGCCTTCAGACTGAACGACCGCCGCAGCCCCGGCTGCTCATCGCGAACCAATGCCTCGTACAGTCCGCGGAAGTGGCGCAACGTCGAGAGCACCGGATTGGCCGACGTCTGTCCCAACCCGCAGCGGGCGGTGGCTTTCATGGTTCGGCCCAGTCCCTGCAGGTAGTCCAGATCGGCCGGCGCGCCCTGTCCGCGCATGATCTTGCCAATCCGCTCTCGCAAGAGCACGTTGCCCACGCGGCACGGCGTACAGAAGCCGCAACTCTCTTCCGTGAAGAACTCCAAGTAGGCATCGACGATCTGCAGGATGTCGCGATGGGGTCCGAAGATGGTCACCGCCCCGCCCGTGGCCAGATCGTCATAGCAGATGGAGCGGTCGAACTCAGCCGCGGCGATCATCTGGCCGCTGGGGCCGCCGATCTGGACGGCGAAGGCGTCCTCAGCGCCGACCAGCTCGAGCAACTCTCTCACTGTGACACCGAACGGCAGTTCGTACACGCCGGGGCTCTTGCAGTCGCCCGAGATACTCAGCACCTTCGTACCCGCGCTGCCCGGCGTGCCGATCTGGTTGAACCAGCCCGGGCCCTTCTCCAGGATGCGAGCCGCGCAACAGAACGTCTCGACGTTGTTCACGGTTGTGGGACAATCGAGATAGCCTTTGCGGGCCGGGAAGGGCGGACGGTTACGAGGTTCGCCGGGCAGGCCCTGGCAGGAGTTGATCATGGCGGTCTCTTCGCCGCACAGGTAAGATCCCGCCCCCATCTGAATGCGAATGTCGAAGTCGAAGCCGGCCTTGCCGCCAACGTTTTTGCCGAGAAGCCCCTTGGCCCGCCGCTCGGCCAGCACGTGTTCGAGAAAACGGCGAAGATACGCGTATTCCGCACGCAGATAGACGATGCCCGTATCGCTGCCGATCGCGTACCCGGCGATGGTCATGCCTTCAAAGACCAGGTCGGGACACTCGGTCAGAATGACCCGATCCTTGAACGTGCCCGGCTCGCCCTCGTCGGCGTTGCAGAGCACGTACCGACGGGGCCCTTCGGCGGCCCGAGTGAACTCCCATTTCATGCCCACCGGGAAGCCCGCCCCGCCGCGGCCTCGCAACCGCGCAGTCTTGATGTCGCGAATCACTTCCGCCGGCGACAGTGCCAACGCCTTGCCGAGCGCCTGGCCCGGTTCGAGCGGTGCGAACACCACCGGGCCGGTGCGCCGCAAGTTGTTCATCACCATGGACCGCACCAGCTCGTGAGCGTTGTTTCCGTCGCCGAACCGGCGCACCAATTGCTCGGGCGTCGCGCCGGCCTGAAGCTTGCGCGCGATTTCGGTTGCCTCATCGCTCGACAGTTCGGTGAAGACCACGTCATTGATCAACGCAGCCGGTGCCTGGTCGCACATGCCGATGCATGGTGTGTGCTCGAGGCGAATCCTGCCGTCTGGCGTGGTCTGGCCGAAACCGACGCCCAGCGCCCGCGAGAACGCCTCCGCCACGCGATCAACGCCCTGAAGCCGATCGACGATGTCGTTGCACAATCGGATGACAACTCGGCCTGTGGGCTTGTCCGAGAGGAAAGCGTAGAACGAGACCACAGCTTCCACTTCCACGCGGCGGATCGAGAGCCGTTCAGCGATCAGCCCCATTGCTCGGCTGTCAATGCAGCCGCAACGGGCTTGCACGTCGCGGACGATGTCCACGAGTCGCGTGCGATCATGGGCGTAGGCGTCGCAGATGTCCGCCACGATGGAGGCGAGATCGTCGGCCATGACTCCCTCGGAGATGTGCGCTGTAATGGAGTATCGCAACACCCCCCAGTTCCGCGGGTGGTGCCGATCCCTGCTCAGGTCCGATACGAGGTGCCGACTCGAAGGTGCTACATCTGGTACCGATTTGTGAAATACTGCACGAAGCAGGATACCGGACATCCCAACAGGTTGGCAAGCCCAATTCTTGCGAAAGCGCAGCGTTTGTGAGACAGCTACCGGTTTAACCAGCCGATGTAGAGGCGGTCGTTGATTGTGATTGAGTCTCAAGCGCAGCGGACAAGCGGCGCGAGTCGGCTAACACGCGTCGGACGGCGGTCAGGAGCACTTCTTCGTCGAGAGGTTTGACCAGATAGTCGGCGAAACCCGCCGAGCGGCTCTGTTCGACGTACGCCTTGTCCGAGTAACCGCTCATGGCGATGGCCGGGACGAGCCGCACCTGGCGGAGTCGCCGCATCAGGTCCCAGCCGGTCCCGTCGCGCAAGCGCAGGTCGCTCAGCAGTAAGTCGATCGGCCGCTTGCGGGCAATAGCGATCGCTTCGTTCACGCTGTCGGCCACGCTCACGCTGTAGCCCTCGCCAGCCAGCGTGATCTCCAGCATCTCGGCGATCGCCTGGTGATCTTCAGCCAGCAGAATGTGAACCGGCTGGGAAGACACCGCCCCAACGGACGAAGTCGCCGATTCCACAAGCGGCGTCACCGACTCCGGCTGCGTGTGCTTGTGCGTCTCCAACGTCTTGAGTCCCGAGCGCATGAGCAGTTCGCTGATGGAGCGAATAAGGGCAGCCGGATCCACCGGTTTTCCCAGGTGACAGTCGAAGCCCTGAGCTAGCGCCCGCTCGCGATCTTCCGGGCGCGCCATGCCCGTCACAGCCAGGCAAGCCATGTGCGCACACCATCCGCCGGCCGACCGAACCTGGCGGATGAGGCTGTAGCCGTCTTCACCCGGCATTCCGATGTCACTGATCAGCACGTCCGGCTTTTCGCGGAACAGCACGTCCAGCGCTTCGCGAACCGAGTGCGCCCGGTGCACGCAGACGCCCGCTTCGGACAGGACGCGATCGACCAATTCGCACGCATCCACGTCGTCGTCCACGACGAGCGCAGCCAGCCCCGGCGGGAAGACCTGCGTGCTTCCGCCGCCCGCGTCCGCAGAGGCGGAGGTGATCTCCTCTTCACTCGATGCGTCAAGTCCGGCGGCCAACACGGGCAGATCCACGCTGAACCGCGCTCCTCGTCCTTCGCCGTCGCTGTGGGCGTGCACCGTTCCCCCATGCAGCTCGACCAGGTATTTGACGATGGACAGGCCCAGGCCCAGCCCGCCGTGCTGACGCGTGGTTGAAGCGTCGGCCTGAAGAAACTTGCCGAAGACGTGCGGCAAAAACTCCGCGGTAATCCCCTTGCCCGTGTCCTCGACCTGGATCTGCAAAATGCCGTCCGCCTGCCGGGCGCGAACGGTGATCGTCCCCCCGGACGGACTGAATTTCACCGCGTTGGAAAGCAGGTTCCACAGAATCTGCTGAACCCGCCCCGGATCGCAGCGAATCCGCCCCAGGGGCGCGACATACTCCTCGTTCAGTGTCAGCCGCTTCGCTTGCAGCGCGGGCTGAAAACTCTCGATCACGCCGCGAATCAGCGGTTCCGGCTCAACGTTCCGCAGATTCAGCCGGATCTTGCCGGAGACGATTCTGCCCATGTCGAGCAAATCCTCCACCAACTGCGCCAACGTAGTAGCATTCCGCTCGATGATCCGCGCCCCATAGGCTGCGTCCTGCAACGGCCCGCGCACCAACAGACGCGCCCAGCCCAGGATCGCGTTGAGTGGATTGCGCAGTTCGTGAGAGATCGTGGCGAGGAATTCGTCTTTGATTCGATTCAACCGTTCCGCCTCGGCGCGGGCCGCTCGCTCGGCCTCGAGCAGCACCTGACGCTCTCGTTCCGCCCGCTCGCGGTCGGTGATGTCCAGGTGGATTCCGACCCAGCACGTGATCCGCCCCTGCTCGTCGCGGACGGGCTTGCCGCGGGCCAGCACAGTATGCATGCAGCCCTGGTGATCGCGAATGCAATACTCCGCCTCCCAGAGTCCGCCCTCGCGAAGGCAACGGTTCCACCGCTCGCTGATCGATGCCGCGTGTTCGGTCGACATTCGGCCCGCCCAGCCGTATGCGCGCACTTCTTCCAGCGTCATCCCGAGCAGGTCGAGAAACGACTCGCTCACGTACTCCACCTGGCCGTCAGCGCTGCACATCCATACGCCGTAGTCGATGGCCTCGCCCATGGCCCGGAACATCTCGCGGCTCTCCCGCAACTTTTGTTCGGCCTTCTTGCGCTGCGTGATGTCGCGCGTGACCGTGATGCGAAGCGGGCGGCCCCGGTCCCACACTGTGCGGCTGTGCGCCTCGATGTGCCGGCGGGTGCCGTCCTTACACAACACCTCGTGATCGACGGTCAACTCATCTTCCTGCCCGATCTCGGCCATGATCCGTTCCCATGCCCGCTCGGGGAACAGACCGAGAATGGCCTGCCCCAACAACTCAGCCCGCGTGTAACCGAGCGTGTGGGCGAACTGGTCGTTGCAATCCCGGATGAATCCGTTATCGCTGATGCAAATCCCTTCGAAGCTCGACGAGGCCAGAACGCGGAAGCGCTCCTCGCTTTCCCGCAGACGATCCTCGGCCTCATGACGTGCGGTCACGTCGGAGCATAGGCCGGCCATGGACGTCGGCTTGCCCTCCGGCGAGTACAGAATCCTGCCTCGGCCGGCGACCCACACCACCGTGCCGTTCGGACGAACGAAGCGAAACTCCTCCTCCAGACTGTCGCATTGTTCCGCCAGGCACTGGGCCAGGCGCTGTTGTACACGTTCGCGATCGTCGGCATGCACGCCGGCCACCGCCTCCTGCAATTCGACTTGTTCGCGATCGATGCCGAACACCTGGGCGTAGTCGCCGCTCCACCGCACCTTGCCCGAGACGAGGTCCAGATTGAACATGACGGCATGAGCGGCGATCGCGGCCGCGCGAAGCTGCTCGTCGGCGCGCTTCAGCGCTTCTTCGGCCTTTCGACGGTGTGTCACGTCGGTGAAATAAACCGACAAGCCTTTCGCATCCGGGTAAGCGCGAATCTCGTACCAGCGTCCGTGCGGCTCGTAGTACGACTCGAAGTGAACCGGCATCTGTCGCTGCACCGCCTGCTTGCAGTTGCAGTGGATCTCCGATCCGGCAGCCTGCGGGAAGCAGTCCCAGATGTATTGGCCGATCAGCTTGCGGCCCGAACCGAGCAGAACTTCCGCTTCACGATTCAGATAGATGAACCGCCAATCCGGATCGAGGGCGAAGAACGCGTCCGTCACGCGCTCCAGAACGGTGGCCACGCGATCCCGCTCGCGCCGCAGCGTCTGGCCCACGTGGCCCAGCAATCCGCTGCTGAGCAGCAGGACGGCCGCCCCGAGGATGCCGTCTGCGTGTAGAAGCGACGCGTGCAAGGATCCGGCCAGCCATGCGTCGGTCAGTGCCAGGCCGGCCATGGCCGCCACCAGACCCGGGCCGATGCCCAGGTAGAACGCGATCAACATCACCACCGGGTAGACCGCCATGTACGGCGTGCTGTGGCCGAGGCCCCCGATCTCCGCGTCACGAAGCAGCACGGCCGTCGCGGCCATCGCCAAACCAAGCACGCAAACGACCAGGCGATGCTTGTGCCGGAGGACCCGCCCGCGGAGCAGACGCGCTTCCACATACGCTTCTGACATGACAGGCCCCTTTACAATCAGGGCTGGAGGAACGGCCCGAATGGATTCGCCAGACAGTATATCGAGTGGCGATCCCGCGGTAACGGAAAAAAGCCTTTTTTTCGGGCGGTGAGCATCGGGCGAGCGGGTGCCGTTTCGCCGTAGAAAGGGTGATGGTCCGTCGTCGCAGGCGATGGAGTCGCGTGGAAGGTCCGTAATTGCCTGATCTTCCCATCTTTCATTCGGAGGCGGCTTCGTCGTCCTCCGAATGAAAGATGGGATACTGGGTTCAAACTCTCGGCCTTACGCCTTCTTCTTGGCCGCGGCTTTGCGCCGCAGTTCCGCCTCGATGAACGCCTGCAGGTCTCCGTCGAGCACGCGCTCGGGGTTGCCCGTCTCCAGGCCCGTGCGGTGATCCTTCACCCGCCGGTCGTCCAGGACGTAGCTGCGAATCTGGCTGCCCCAGGCGATCTCGCCGCGGTCGCCGTAGAGCTTCTGCATCTCCTGGTCGCGCTTCTCCTGTTCGAGTCGCTCGATCTTGGATTGCAGAATGGCCAGGGCCACTCGCTTGTTCTGAGCCTGGCTGCGCTCGTTGACGCACTCGACGGTGATGCCGGTCGGAATGTGCTTGATGCGAACAGCGGTCGAAACCTTGTTCACGTTCTGACCGCCCGCACCGGCAGATCGCTTGAAGAAGACGATGTCGAGCACGTCATCGGTCAGATTGACGTCGATGTCTTCCAGGACAGGCAGGACGTCCACGGCCGCGAAGCTGGTGTGCCGCCGTTGGTTGGCGTCGAACGGGCTGATCCGCACCAGCCGGTGCACGCCTCGCTCGCACGACAGGTAACCCATGGCGTAAAAGCCCTGCACCTTCAGTGTGATGCTGCGGATGCCGGCCCCTTCACCATCGGTCCGCGCCAGCTCTTCCACGGTGTAGTCGTTCCGTTCGAAGTAGCGCAGGTACATGCGCAAGAGCATCTCGGCCCAATCGCAGGCTTCCGTTCCGCCCGCGCCGGCCTGGATGCTGAAGAAGCAGTCCCGCTGGTCGTTCTTGCCCGACAGCAGCGTCATCAGCTCGACTTTCTCGAGCTGATCCTTGATGGCGACCAACTCCGAGTCCACCTCGCGGAAGCTGGCGGCGTCATTCGCCTCCTTGGCCAGCTCCAACAGGACCTGAGCATCCTCCGTCCGCTTGGCCACGTTCTGGACCTGGTCGGTCACGGCCTTGAGCGATTTGAGCTCGCCGACGATCTCGCGGGCCTTCTCCGGGTTATCCCAAAAACCCGGCGAGGCCATCTTTTCCTCGAGTTCCTTGCGGCGGGCGATGCGTGCCGGCAAGTCAAAGAGAGTCCCGGATCGCGATGATCCGGGCCGAAAGGTCCTCGAGCGTACGGGCGGGATCCTCAAACTGCATGGCACACTCCTGTTGTTGGAACGGCTTTCGCGTGTGTTTCCGCGGTTTTCCGATGTACTCGAATTAGCGCCGGACGCGCTCAGCCCGACAGCGCGACGGGCAGGACGCTCATCGCCGCGGACACACCCGCGGGCCCGGCGAACTCCGCCCGATCGTCAACCGGACGAGCCCGGGCGAGCCGTCAATATAACGGCCAAGTCCTGCGATCACAAATAGTTGGGATTTCAGCCCCCTGGGCACGTCGAATTGTAGGCGTCTCGCCGGCGGACCTGAAGCCTCGGGTACCGCACCGTCAGAGACGACAGCATCATGAGCAGGAGGATGGCCATGACCGCTCCGCCCGGCAGACCGGCGCCGCAGGCGGGCTGAACGGTGGGACTGCTCTCGCCCACCGCGATGTCTTGAACCACCGTGTCATACCGGCTCAACGTCTCGTTGATCCAGTCGGCGAACCCCTCGTTGATGCGAACAGCCACGTTGTAGGACTCGAGCAGTTGTCCGCCTACGGTGACCTCGCGCGTGCCCGTGAGCACGCCGACGATGCGGCGGTCGGAGGACTCCGTCTCGAGATACCACAGCGGCGACCCGCTCTGGCCGGGCTCGGAGTCGAGCATGTGGCGGATCAGGCCGTCGGTGAAATCGAGCGTCTGGCCGAAGACATAGAACGGTCGATCGCCCGGCATGACTTCGCCCGGGTAGCCGGCGCTGTTGAGCGTCCGCTGGTTGAAGAACGCTACCGACTCGACGGCTACCGACATGAAGCCGGCCCGCTCGCCCAGCGGCTCGTCGAGCACGATCATGCCCAAATCGTACCGACTGTCCCCCTCCTCCACCCAAGCTCGCTGCGTGATGTTGCGAACGGAGTATGCCCGGCCGAACGGTTCGGCGTCGCCGTTCTTGCCGGGAATGAACGCAACCTGGTCGGCCCAGCCGTCCTCCTGGTCGTAGATGCAGTGCCCACCCGTGAGCACCACGCGATTGCCGATGAGCGTGCCGGTAGCCGTGCTCATGATGGTGACGCCGTCGCGATACCACACCGACTCGATCCGGCCGATCGCCGACCACGGCAACTGCGTCGTGTCGTGAATCGGCTGTCGCTCGTCTTCGCCGAAAACGCGCAGCGTCCGAGTCTGCTTGTATACGACCTCAATGGACTGCTCGTTGCTCGCCGCCTGGAGCGGCACTGCCGCTGCCAGCATGAGCATCAGCAGCGCGATGCTCCTGAGGGGCGATAACCTCTCCGGTCGTGGCGACTTCTGCCCAGCCATTCCGCATGACCTCGACGTTCCGTGCCATTGTGGCCCAAACCGAGTGCGAGGGCAAACTCTTCGCGGGAGTGAAAACCCCCGCGGCCCGCTTGCGGACGCGCATTCGCGGCAGTAACTTCGCCCAGCATGATGGGACTTCCACCGCGGCCCGAGTCTGCGGCGGGCCGTGCCGGTCGAATTGTAACCGGACCGCAGTCGCGAGCACGCCTATGATGCGCATTTCACGGATTCTCGCCTTCGCAGGGATGATCGCCCCCATACTCGCTGGCGGGTTTTCGGCTAAGGCGGCCGAGATCGTGCGCGCGGTCGAGTCGTTCCCGGAGGGGCAACCCCCTGCCTATATTGGCAACGGCTTGATCGGTTACCGCATTCCGACCAACCCGCTCGCGCCGGGCCAGGCGGCGGCCAGCGGCTACGTGATGGGGTTTCGCGAGGAGCAGTTCGAGTGTCTTGCATATGCCCCCTATCCGTTTGCCACGACGTTGCGGATGGCGGATGCACCGGCCGGCTCTCCGGACAACATCGCTGCGAAAACGCTCAAACAAACGTTGAGCCTTTCGTGCGGCGAGTTGACCACGGAGATGTTGATCCCGCTCGGCGGTGACATGGTGCCGGCGACCGTGCTCCAGTTTGTGTCCCGGCGCTGCCCGGTAGTGGCGTGTCAACAGATCGAACTGACGGCGCCGCGGGCCGGCGAGTGGATCGTCGAATCACGCGTGCCCTGCCCGGCCGAGAGCCGCGTCTACGCCGCCATGCCGTCACAAAACCAGGGCGTGGCCGACATCATGCTGGGCTTGACCACCGGGCGAAGTCGTTGCGGCATCACCCTGAAAGTGCAGACGAACATCGAGGCCGAGCGATTACCGTTCGTCGCCGGTGCTGACCAGACCGCGCGGCAGTTCCGCCTGCGCGTATCCGCCGGCCAGAAGGTGGTGATCCGCACGCTGGCCGCCACCGTGACCTCCGAGTATCACCCCGAACCGGATTTGGATTCATGTCGGCTGGTCAATTGGACGGCGGCGATCGGTTTCCATCGGCTGCGCCGCGAGAACCGCGCCGAATGGGCTGAGATCTGGAAATCGCGGATCAAGGTGACCGGCGACGACGTGGCCCAGCGATACCTCGACGGCTGCTTGTATTACCTGTTCTCCAGCGCGCACGCTTCCTGCCGTACGAGTATTCCGCCCTTCGGCTTGTCGCAAGTGCTCAACTATTACGGGCACGTGTTCTGGGACACCGACATTTACATGATGCCGGCGCTCGTGTTGATCGATCCGAAAACCGCGTACGCCACCATCGAGTATCGAGCGCGGCATCTCGAGGCCGCCCGCAAGCGGGCCCAGCTCTTCGGCTATCCCGGCGCCATGTACCCATGGGAGTCCGACAGCACGGGCGCGGAAGCCACGCCCTCATTCGTCTCCACCGGCTGGGCCGAGCACCACAGCACGCCCTGCGTGGCCGTCGGCGCCTGGTGGTATCAGCAGGCCGCCGGCGACGCGGCTCACGCCCGCCGGGTAACCTGGCCCATCCTTGAGGCCGTCTGTCAGTGGATCACCGGACGCGTCATCAAGACCGACCGCGGTTACGAACTGCATGACGTGATCTCTTCGTACGAGGGAGACCTGCTGCTCAACAACAGCTCCTACGTCAACGGCGTGTGCGCCCAGGCCCTGCGGTACGGCGTGCGCTGCGCGCAACTGGTGGGTGAGCAACCCGATCCTCGCTGGGCCGAGATCGCGGAAAAGCTCGTGATCCCCAGCGGTCCCGCTCCGGCGGACTCGGGCATAGAGGGCGACATCATCTGGATGCACGACAAGGGCTGGGTGTCGGGCGCCCCTACCGACATGTTCATGCTCGGCTTCCCCTTCGACATGCCGCTCGGCCGCGAGCGTCTGCGCCGGACGTATGACTTTTTCATGTCGCAGCTCGGCCCGACCGAACGGCTGAACATGGGCACGTCGCTGACCATCGGCGACGGTGCGTTTCTGGGCGACCGCAAGGGTACCTACATGCTCCTCCATCGGCTCATCAAGGAGGAGAGCGAGCCGGTCTGGGGTATGGGCCTGGAGTTCAGCGGGGAAACGACGACCTGCTTCATCACGACCATGGGCGGCATGCTCCAGACGGTCATGATGGGCATGACCGGCCTACGATTCGAACGCGACAATTGGCTCGCCTACGAGGCCTGTCTGCCCGAGCACTGGTCGCGCATCGAGGTGGACCGCATTTGGCTGGCGGGCAAGCCGTTTCGACTCGTGGCCGAGCATGGACGCAAGGCGCAGTTAATCCCGATCGAGCAGTAGGCATTGTGGTGCAGGCATCTTGCCTGCACAAGCACGCTGGAAGCGTGCACCACAGCGCGTGCGCCTATCGCGGGCTCGCGGGGGGAGCGAGGGATCTGCCCAGCGCCTTTTCGACGACGCCGCGGTGGAGCATGAGGCAGAGCGTCTTCAGGCGAATATAGTCCTCGTGATAGAACATGTAGCCGCCGTGCCGGCCGTTACGGCAGTACGTGCCCGAGTCCTTGATCAGATACCAGCGTTCGAGCTCGTCGAAGTCGCGCCCGGAGCCCGCGCCATATCCCACCAGATGGACTACATGGTCGTCGGTCGTGCTTCCGTTGGTGAACCGCAGTTGGCGGGCGTCGTCGTCGATGGCCTCGGGCGGAATATCGAACGACGGAATGAAGGCCACGTCCTGGCTGGGCAGCCAGCCCGGCTCGCCATCGTCGATGTTAATGCAAACGGTGTGGCCGGCGGCCGTCGCCTCGCGGACCAGCCGGACGAAATCTGTCAGCGGCACGTTGTAGTACTCGCGTGAATGCCACCAGTTGTCGGGCACGTCGAACTTGCACCAGCTGTACCAAGGATGCTGCATGAACGATTGAACGCAGACGTAGTCGTCCAGGTTCAGGCGCACGACGCGGTCGAGGTACTCGCGCGGCGTCATGGATTCACCGTTCACCTTGATGCGCTCGGGTGGCCGCCCCATGTGTTTGTCGAGAATCGAGCGCACGGCAGCGATGATCTTCTCCTCGTTCCAGTCACCTCGGCCGGCCGCCGCGTTGAGACGCGCGACGATCGCATCGTACATCTTGCGGTCGGCGTGAAAGTCGCGACCCGCAGGCAAGCCGGTGTACGCATCCGCAGGCACGACGCCGTACTCCTTCCAAATCCGGAGCGTGGCGTTCGCCTCGGAGCCTCGCGGCACGGCGGATTTGCCTCGCTCGCGCACGAAGCGTCGGGCTTTCTCGACGTACTCCCAATACACCGTGTGCATTTCGGACAGCTTGATCTGATGACCGGACAGCCGATGGATTTCGGATTCGAGATACGAGGTGGAGCCGTAGGCCCAACAGTTGCCGGTCAAACCCTGCAGCACGGGCGGATAATGCCAGGCCGTGCGAAACTCGCTCGGCGAAACGGGTACGTCCAGGCCGTCCAGCGTCGATTTCAGCTGGAGACGTGGAGGCGAAACCGCATCCGGACCCGACAGCCGTATGGTCAATTCGCGAGCGGTTCGGTTAACGTCCTCGACGAACACCGGCGTACCGCGCCGGCGGCTCACAGCCTCGACCGGCTCAGCCGCGCGAGCCGTCCCCACCGCTGTCGTCGCCAACACCGCCGAGACCACCCAACGAGCAGACCAGCCGATCGATGGCATGTCCCCATCCCCTTTCGCGAATGCGCCACTCCAGGGGGGCGGGCGTCTCGCCCACCTCCATTTCGTCAAGCCTGAGGCAACGCACGTGCAGACTGATCTTTCGCCTGGCGGCGGTTTCGGGGGAACGAACATCATGACCGCCTCCGAGGCGGGCGAGACTCCCGCCCCCCGTGCCCTCAAGCCTCCGATCTCAAGCCTCAGGCCTTTCTCTCCGTCATTCGAACCGTCTCGACCGCCGCAATACGATGATAACGTTTGTCGCCCGGTTGCCGCTCGAAATCGCCGTTCCGTTCGCGGCTCAGCCACTTTCGAACCCACCACATCTCGTCGTACGGCTCGTCCAGGTCAGCCAGCGGCCGACCCATCCCGGCGAGGTTGTCGAACGCCCCCGCCTCCATGGCCTCGCTGATCCGCTGCTCGGCTAAACGCTGCAACACCCGCGCAATTTGATCCGGATCGGTCATGGTACTCGTTTTCGGGGGGCGGGCGTCTCGCCCGCCTCTCATCTCGTCAAGCCTCAGGCAATGCACGTGCAGACTGATCCGAATCAGTCATAGCACTCATCCTGGAGCATCCAAAGGCCGTTTGCCCACCTGTGGTCTCGGGGGGACAGGCATCTTGGCCGCCTCCGAGGGGGCGAGACGCCCGCCCCCGTGCCCTCAAGCCTCAGGTCGCAGGACTCAAGCCTGGGCCTCAGGCCTGCGGTTTCACAACAACGGCGAAATCAACCGGGCCAGGCCCAGCTTGATGTTCTCGATAGGCCCATCGTGATGCCGTACGCTGATGCGTTTGGCTTCCTGCAGGAGCGTCTCGAAATCCTGGTATAGCGAGCCGGCCAACTCCGGTCCATAGAGCACCATAGACACCTCGAAATTCAGCCGCAGGCTGCGCTCGTCGAAGTTGGCCGAGCCCACGAGGGCGAGCACGTCATCCACCACGATCACTTTCGAGTGCAGCATCGCTTGGCTGTACTCGTAGACCTCGATGCCCGACTGGATAATTTCGTTGTAGTAGGTGCGTCCCGCCCACAGCACGATCTTGTGGTCGTTCTGCGAGGGAATGAGCAACCGCACGCGAACGCCGCGATACGCGGCCGACTGCAGGCTCATGATCATCGCCTGATCGGGGACGAAGTACGGCGTGGCGATGGACAGACTCTCGCGAGCGGCGCCGATCGCGCCCAGCAGGAGCAGGTGCAACACGTTGGATTCGCGGTCCGGTCCCGACGGCACGACCTGGACGAGTTGGCCACCCTCGGCCGAAGGCAGCGGAAAATAAGCACTCAGATCCTGGTCGATCTGTCGGCGACTGGCGAAATACCAGTCCTCGATGAAGATCTCCTGCAGGTGGTGGACGGCGGGACCAGTCACGCGCACGTGCGTATCGCGCCATTCCACGTGGTGCCGGCCGGCGTACTCGTCGCCGATGTTCTGGCTGCCGGTGAAACCGATCTTGCCGTCGATGACCACAATCTTGCGATGGTTGCGGAAATTCACCCGCCAGCGTCCGCGCCAGGGCAGCACGGGCATGAAGAAGACCACTTCGACGCCTGCTTCGCGCAGCGGCCGCAGAAATCGCGGGAACAGCTTCCAGGAGCCCACGAAATCCAGCAGAAGTCGGCACTTGACCCCTTCGCGAGCCTTGGCCACGAGCAGATCGCGGATGGCCCGGCCGGTCTCGTCGGGCTGGTAGATGTAGTACTCCATGTGCACGTGCGACCGGGCCGACTGAATCGCCAGGCTCAGCTCGAGAAACATCTTTTCCGAGTCGTGGTGCACGACCACGTCATTGCCCGCGGTCGGCGGCAACCCGCCGATGCGGCCGACCAATTTCATGAACGAGTCGATGGCGCGGTTTTCGCTGTGCGAGGCCCGGCCCGATCGGCCGGCCCGGAGTTCGGCCTGGCGGCGCATGGTTTGGATGAACCGGATGCGACGCCGCCGGCGACGACGGCGCGTGCGATGCAAGCGAGGCTCGCCGATCAGCACATAGAGCACCAGGCCCAGCACGGGCAGGAAGATCAGGGCGAGAATCCAGGCTAGCATGGCCCGCGGCTCGCGAGGACGCCGCAGGACGGTGTAAACCGCGTACATCACGAGCAACTCGTGAATCGGCGTCAAGATGGTCCAGATCAACGCGGTGGACATGACAGGACTCGTGCTGACGTGCGGAAGTGAGCGCGGTCACAGGGCGAGCATCTCGGCCGTCTCTGACGGCGGACAAGATGCCCGCCCCCCAAAAAACGCCCCCACGCTCTGCGCTCACTTCTCGCCGAAACTGGTGCCGACCGCTCGGGCGGCCGCAATCAGCGGATGGTCAGCGGGCACGAGCCGCTGCTTGCCGGCGACGCTCTCGATCGGCACGCTGGTGAGCTGGGAGTTCTGCATGACGACCAGCTCATTGAACCGTCCGGCCGCCAGCAGTTCCATGGCGTGGAAACCGAAGCGAGTGGCCAGGACGCGATCGCAGGCGACCGGCGTGCCGCCCCGCTGGACGTGCCCGAGGACGGTGGCTCGGACCTCCAGGCCCGTGCGCTGGGCGATCTGATCGACCAGCACGTGAGCGATCCCGCCCAGGCGGACGGGGTCGGGGCTGTCCGGCACGATCCGCTGGATCACCTGCCCGCCGCCCCGGGCCCGGGCCCCTTCCGAGACGGCCACGATGGTGAACTTCTTGCCGTGTCGGCTGCGCCGCAGGCAGGCCTCGCAGACGGCGTCGAGTTCGTACGGGATTTCGGGGATGAGGATGATGTCCGCCCCGCTGGCGATGCCGCTTTCGAGCGTCAGCCATCCGGCATTGCGGCCCATGATCTCCACGAGCATCACGCGATGATGACTCGAGGCGGTGGTGTGGATCTTGTCCAGCGCATCGGTCGCCGTGGCCACCGCGGTCTGGAACCCGAAGGTAATCTCGGTGTGCATCAGGTCGTTGTCGATGGTCTTGGGCACGCCGACGATCCGCACGCCGTGCCGGCAGAGGTTGGCCGCGCCGGTCATGGTGCCGTCACCGCCGATGCAGACGATGGCGTCGAGCTTGTGGGCCTCGACGTTGGCCAGGACCTTGGGCGTCATGTCCTCGAAGACCGGCTTGCCATCCGCGCCGACGCGCACGGCGAACCGGGCCGGGTCGGCCTTGTTGCTCGTGCCGAGAATGGTTCCGCCCCGCGTCAGGATATTGGAGACGTCGTCGTACGTGAGCGGATGAATCCGATTCTCGATCAGACCCAGAAATCCGTCCTCGATGCCGTAGGCCTCCACGCCGTACATGCTCATGGCCGTCTTGGCCACGGCTCGAATGACCGCGTTGAGCCCCGGGCAATCGCCGCCGCCTGTCATGATCCCGATTCTTCGAATGTCCTTCATGCCGGGGAGTGTACTAGGAACGGGAACGGAGGGGCAACTACTCCGCGTTCACCGGCTTGTCATCGTTGACACGAGCGGTCAGGCTTCCTGTTCGCTGACGGTTTGCTCGAAGATGACGAGGTTGGCGGCCTCGTCGGTGTCGTAGCGGACACCGACGATGTCGAAGTTCTGCGAGGCAGCGATCTTGAGCATGGGCCGGGCCCGGTTGTAGCACTCGAACCGCAGCACGTGGTAGCCGTTCTCGCGGGTCCAGGCCGTCATGGCTTCCATGAGCTGAGAGGCGATGCCGGCCTTGCGGTAGGCGGGAAGCACGCCGATCAGCCAAGCGTAAAACGTGCTTTGCTTGATCTCGTAACCCAGCGCGAACCCGGCAGGCCGCTTCTCGACCTGGGCCAGCAGAATGAGCGGGTTGGCGCGTCCCTTGAGCCGCCGCTCGAAATAGGAGATGTCGCGTCCGGGGCGGAAGACGGCGTTGAACATCTCCGTGATGAGGGGCAACTCGCCGGGTCCCAACAGCACGATATCAGCGTTCGCCATGGCTCGACCCTGCCAATCTGCAGACAAACCGACTTCGGAGCGGTTGGGGGTCGGTCCTCCGGGCCCGCCTCCGGCGAGCGAAGCCCCGCCCCCCACGACGGCCTTGTGACCAGCCGATCAACTGGGCGCGGGAAGCGGCCCAGGCCCCAACTCCGGTTCCGGCGGGGCCGGACGAGGCTTCGGCGCCGGCGTGCCCTTGCCCGGCATTTCCGCGTCGAGCAGGTCGTCCAACGTCGGACGGTCCAGCCGTTCGCCGCGAATGAGTCGCAGAACTTCCGAAGCGTCCAGCGTCTCGTACTTCAACAGGGCCTGGGCAATCGCTTCGAGCTTGTCACGGTTGGCTTCGAGCGTTCGGCGCGTGTCGTTGTACGCATCGTCGAGCAACTGCCGCACTTCCTGGTCGATCACTTCGGCGGTCTGCGCGGAGTAGTCGTGCCCGCCGGGCAGTTCGATGCCCATGGCACCGCGGCGATCGTCGTCGCCGTAGTAGACGAAGCCGACCCGCTTGCTCATGCCCCACTCGGTGACCATCTTGCGAGCCAGCTCGGTCGCCTGCCGGATGTCGGCTGAGGCGCCGGTGTTCACGTCGCCCAGAACCAGCTCTTCGGCAATCCGCCCGGCACACAAGACCCGGACCGTGGACAAGAGCCACTTTTGACTGTAGTTGGTCCGATCCTTCTCGGGTAGCGTGAACGACGCCCCGCCATACGGGCCGCGCGGAATGATACTGACCTTGTGCAACGGGTCAGTGTCCGGCAGCGTGCACTGCATGAAAGCGTGTCCGGCCTCGTGGTAGGCCGTGGCGATTCGCTCTTTCTCGTCGATGACCCGGCTCTTCTTGGCTCGGCCCCAGCGAACCTTGTCGCGAGCCTCTTCCAGGTCTTCCATCTCGACGTAATCCTTGTTGGCCAGCGTGGCCAGCAAGGCGGCCTCGTTGATGATGGCGGCCAGATCGGCACCGCTGAACATGGGCGTGCCGCGGGCCAGCCGCTGCAAGTCCACATCGGGCCCCAGCTTGATCTTCTTGGCGTGCACCCGCAGGATCTCGAGCCGCCCCTTCACGTCGGGCAACGGGACGTAGACCTGGCGGTCGAAACGGCCCGGCCGGATGAGCGCGGGGTCCAGCACGTCGGCGCGGTTGGTGGCCGCGATGACGATCACCTGGTCGGACGAGTCGAAACCGTCCATCTCAACGAGAATGGCATTAAGCGTTTGCTCGCGCTCGTCGTGCCCGCCGCTGCTGAAGCCGGCTCCACGGCGGCGGCCCACGGCGTCGATCTCATCCAGGAACACGATGCAAGGAGAATTGTCCTTGGCCTGTTTGAAGAGGTCGCGGACGCGCGAGGCACCCACGCCCACGAACATCTCGACGAAGTCGCTGCCCGAGATGCTGAAGAAGGGCACGTCGGCCTCACCCGCGATGGCTTTGGCCAAGAGCGTCTTGCCGCAGCCCGGGTCGCCGACGAGCAGCACGCCGCGAGGAATGCGTCCGCCCAGGCGCTGGAATCGCTTGGGATTCTTGAGAAACTCGATAATTTCGGTGCACTCGTCCTTGGCCTCGTCCACGCCCGCCACGTCGTTGAACGTAACGTTCGTGTGCTCCTTGGTGCTCACTCGGTGACGGGAGCGACCGAAGTTGCCGAGCATCCCGCCCGCTCCGCCGCCGAAGCCGCGCAGCTGTCGGAACACGAAGAACCAGATGAACGCGAACACGAGAATCCACGGCACGATGTTGATGAGCAGGTTCAACAACAGGCCGCTGTTGTTGTCACTGCGGACCTCGGTGCCGTGCTGGCGGGCGAGATCGAGGATGTCCTTCACGAATTTCGAGTCGATGGCGTGGGCCTGCCACTCCACCTCGAACTTGGCCGGCTCGCCCGGCTTGGCCGGAGCCTCCCGCTCTCCCGTGATCCGGTCGGCCTGGATGACCATCTTGGCGATGTTGCCGTTTTCCAGCTCGGTCATGAACTCGTCCATGGACAACTTGACCCGGTCGTCCATTTGGCCCATGGCCATCATGACCAGCATCAACGAAAAGACGATGAAGATGACCCAGCCCACCACGCCTCGGGACATGCGCATGGGAGAGCCAGGAGGGCGGTCGCCCCCTTGTCGGTCGTCGCGATCGGGTTTCAGATCAGACATTCGTTCCTTTCTGGCCGGCTCCTTGCATGCTGGACCCCGACCAACGACTCAGCGGGGCAAATCAGACCGGGAATCTGCTCGTCCGCACCTTCGCACGTTGGATGATAGCCCGATTACCAGGGGGTTTCCATTGACTCTACGATCTGCCGGGCCATCTGATCGACGGCCAGTTGATAACCGTCGAAGTCCTGCTCCCCCAGGGGTCGTACGTACTGTACGGTGGTGATGGCGGTGGGTCGGTCCACCAGCAGCTTGCCGGTCCTCAGATCCTGCCAGCGATACCGGACCAAGAGCGTGCCGGCGATCTCGCGCGCCCGGTTGGTCACGAAGCTCTTGCCGATGGCCGCCTCATCCCAGTCGAGGATTTCGCCTTCGAGAATGGTGTCGGCCTTGCCGCGTTCTGCATTCTTATAGGGCGTGGACTGCGCGATTTCTTTCCGGATGGCCTCGGTCAATTGAAATTCGATGCCGCGCCGGAACGATCGGGACTGGAACATATCCACGTAGACGGTCCGAACGGAATCGCGATGCAGCGACTCGTTCGAGTATCCACAACCGACCAGACCGGTGGCCATCACCGCCAGGGCCAGCCGCGCTGCAGTCACCCACCGGGACCGGCCGGCCGCCCTGCCGGCGACTGCCGGCTCGACCGAATCCTGCCGCGATGTGGTGCACGCATCCAGCGTGCATGTGCGGGCAAGGATGCCTGCACCACCACGCCATCGTCGCGTCTCGATTGCCATCCACCGCCTCATTCCGACCCAGGCCGCCCGCCGGCCCAGCCCGCGGCGCCTGCGTCTAACATAAAATCCCACTTGACGGCCGCGATTATAGCCGCTCGCCACACCTCCGCAATAATCGGTGCACCCTACCTGGTTCCAATAGAGATCTTCGAGGATCTGTACGTTGCCGATCGGCAAATGATCGGCGACGGCCCGGACCGCCGGTACGACGCCGGAGAGTGGAACGGCCTTACTGTGGGCGTGCGGCGGCGAGGGCTGCCGGCTCATCGGCGGACGCGGTCTCGACGGGCTGCCCCAGCCCTGTGAGCCGGCCCTGAGCTCGAGCAGCCGCTGCCGTCTCGGGCCACCGTCGAATGGTCTCCCGGTAGTAGTAGACGGCCGCCCCCTTCTTGTGGGTTCGTTCATAAAACCAGCCGATTTCATAGGTCTTCTCGGCTCGCCGGGCGGCAATCTCGTCCAGAATGGCCGGCACGTCCACTTCCTGGGCGGATGCCGGGTAGGTCTGCATGAACTGCGTGAACCGCTCCTCGGCTTCGATCAGGCCGGCGTCATCGAACTGCACACCCGGGAAACTGGCCAGGGCGGCGCGGGCGCTTTGGAGCAAGGCATACGGATGGAAACGGCTGCGCGGATAGTCGCGGGCGAATGAAGCGTACTCATCTTCGGCCAGTTCGAATTCGCCACGAGCGTAGTAATAGTCGGCCTTGGCCCGCTGCGCCAGTTCGGCCAGCTCGGTGTCGGGATAATTGGCAACGATCTCATCGAGAATCTTCACGCCGGCTTCGCGATCCTTGACGAGCAGCAGGCCCTTCCACGCTTTTCGCCGCTTGCCCGCGAGGTACTGCTCGGCAATGCGGAACTCGCTTTCGAGGGCGTCGGCGGCATAAGGCGACCCGCCGTACTCGTTGATCAACACCTGGAAATCATCGTGAGCAGCCCGGTAGTCGCCGGTCTGCAAGTAAGCCGTGGCCCGCAGATGCAGGGCCTCAGCGTAACGAGGTTGCTCCGTCCCGTACGTCTTGATCCAGGCTTTGGCAGCTTTAAGCGCTTGCTTGTAGTCCTCGCGAGCCATGAGCTGGCGCACGCGGTCGAGGTCGCCGTCGGGCGTGCCCGGGGCCGGAGGGACAGTGCGAATCCAGGTGTTGGTCTTCTCGTCGAAGGTCAGCCGCTCGGCGCGTTCGACGGGCGGCAGCGGCCGCTCTTCTTCCGCCCGAGCCGCCGCAGGGGCGAACACGGCAGCGACGAGAACCCATACCGGTATGCAAGCTACTGTTTTGCGGCTCATCCGATCTCGCCCAATTACAGCTGTCAGCCATCAGCTGTCAGCTATCAGCCATCTGCTCGCGCTACGAGCCGGTGTCAGAATCGCGCGGGCCGATTATAGCGTGCGAGCAGCCGTCCGCAATGGCCCTCGCCGGAGCGGCCGGACGTATGTCCTTTGTTCAACGTAGGTTATTCGACGAGCCGGACTACCGTCCGTCCGCAGACGACGAACAACGGCGAATACGAGGCGTCCAACGGCTCATTGTGAGTTGATCATATGAGGCGCCAGCTTGCCGCCGGCCTGCTCATCCAACAACCAGATGAACGGCCCGTACGTCGGAGCGACGTGCACGATGGGTAACGTCGTGTCGCGTCTCTCCAGCGCCCGGTAGACCGCATCAGCCTTGGCGGCGCCGCTGGCCACGACCCAGACGGCGCGGGCTGCGTTGATCATCGGATAGGTGATGGTCAGGCGCGTGGTGTTAAGCTGCGGTACAGCGTTCGAGACGACCAGTCGCTGCCGCTCGTTCAAGGCGGCCGTACCCGGGAACAGCGATGCCGTGTGTCCGTCCGGCCCCATGCCCAGCAGGAGCAGATCAAACGCGGGCCGATCGTGCTCGCGCGGCAACTTCTGCCACAGGAGCTCTTCATACTCGCGGGCGGCCTCGTCGAGGTTTTCCGCCTCGCCTCGCATACGATGGCGGTTCTCCGGAGGGACGCCGGCAGGATTGAGGAACGTGCTTTCGGCCATACCCCAGTTGGAATCCGGATGTCCGGGGCCGACGGGCCGTTCATCACCTTGGTAAAACTCGATGGCAGTGACGTCCAGATGGGCCCGCATCTCGGGCCGAGCCAGGGCTTCGTAAACCGGCTTGATGCTGCCGCCTCCCGTTAACGCCACGTGGATGCGCCCCCGCTGGTGGATCAGCCCCACGCAGCAGTTCACGAAGCGCATGGCCACCGTCTCGGCAAAGTCACGTAAAACGCAGATCTGGAACGCCTGGGCGGCTTCCATCGAAGACATTTGACCACCTCAATCCGCGCGGCACGGGCCAGTCGCGATATCGCGAGCGAAGGCCCCTCCCCCTGCTCCTCGCTCACACCGCCGGGGTTCGCCAGCTCCGGCCGTTGTCCATCAACCGATCAGCATCCTGCGGGCCCCATGTACCCGCTTCGTAGAAGTGTAGCGGCGGCACTCCCTGTGCCCGCCATGCCTGCAGAATGGGATCGACATAACGCCACGCGGTCTCGACCTCATCGCTCCGCATGAACAGCGTCGAATCGCCTCGCAGAGCATCAAGCAGCAATCGCTCGTACGCTTCGGGGATCTTCACCTTGAAGGAACGGTTGTAAAGAAAATCCATCTGCACGGGGTGGATCTGAAACAGCATTCCGGGCCGTTTGGCGGAGAAGATCAGGCTGATCCCCTCGTCCGGCTGGATGCGAAACACCAGTTGGTTGGGCTTGGCCTGGCTGATGTCGCACACATCGCCGATGCACTCGACGGTGGTGAAGAAGTGCAGCGGCGGTTGCTTGAACTGCACGGCGATCTCGGTCACCCGCTGCGGCAGGCGCTTGCCGGTTCGCAGGTAGAACGGCACACCGGCCCAGCGCCAGTTGTCGATGTAGAGGCGCAAGGCGACGTAGGTCTCGGTCGTGGATCGCGGCTGGACCCCCTCCTCGCTGCGATACGCCGGGACGTGCTGACCGTCCACGGTCGAGCCGGCCACGTACTGTCCGCGCACCACGTCCCGAGCCACCTGCGATGGCTCCATGATCCGCAGCGACTGCAACACCTTGACCTTTTCGTCATGGATGCCCTTGGACGTCAGCACGGCCGGCGGTTCCATGGCGGCCAGGCACAACAACTGCAATCCGTGGTTTTGCACCACGTCGCGCAGAGCGCCGGCGGTCTCATAGAACGCTCCTCGCCGTCCCTCCATACCGATGGACTCGGCCACCGTGATTTGCACGTGGTCCACGTGTCGGCTGTTGAAAAGCGTTTCGAAGATGGCGTTGCCGAACCGGAACGACAGGATGTTCAGCACCGTCTCTTTTCCGAGATAGTGGTCGATCCGGTAGATCTGTTCCTCCGCGAGAATGCGCGTGATGTCGCGATTCAGTTGCAGCGCCGAAGCCAGATCATGGCCGAAGGGCTTTTCGATGATCACCCGCGATGGACAGCGGTCCTTCGCGTCACGAATGAGCCCGACTTGCCCCAGGTTCTCGATGATGTCCAAGAAGAAGGATGGAGCCGTGGCGAGATAGAACAGTCGCTGGCAGGACGTGCCTTGGGCGGTCTCGATCTCTTCCAGCCGGCGGGCCAGGGCGGCGTACCCGGCAGGATCGTCGAACTCCACCTGCTGGTAGTGCACGTGAGAAGCGAACGCCTGCCACTGCTCGGCCGACACCGTGCCTGCATCCGCATACTTGACGATGGCCTCGTGCATCATGTCGCGGAAGGCGTTATCCGGAAACGGTCGCCGGGCCACGCCCACGATCGACAGCGCATCGGGCAGCAGCTTCTGTGACCACAACTGAAAGAACGCAGGCAGCAGTTTGCGGGCGGTCAGGTCGCCGGTCGCTCCGAAGATGACGACCGTCGTCGGTGTGGTCACCTTCAACTCGGCCAGCGAGGTCGGGCCCGGTTTATGCAGAAAATCGACGGTTGACGTCGTGCTCATGACGATTCCCCAGTCAAGCTTTTCAACGCGATCGTAGTGCGCGTGTCCTGAAATCGCGCCTCATAGGATAAGTCCCCAGGCACAAGTTGCCCAGTTTCAAGGCTGACGCTGCGGAACAGCTTGCCCGTCCAGCCCCATCTTGTGAAGCGTGCGGGTTCACCGGTATCATCCGGGGCGGTTTTTGTAAAGGACTCCGATACGGTGCTGACGTTTTCGCTTCAAAGCGGCTCGAACGGCAACTGCATCTATGTCGAAGCGGGCGAAACCCGTCTGCTCTTCGACGCGGGCATCACCGGCAAGCAAGCCCAGGCTCGTATGGCCGTGCACAAGCGGGAACTCCACGGCATCGACGCCCTCATCATCTCGCACGATCATGCCGACCACATCCGCTGTTGCGGCGTGTTTCATCGCAAGTTCAACATCCCGGTCTGGATGACGTCCGTCACGCAAACCGCGACCCGCTGTGACCTGGGCAAGCTCGAACGAGTGAACTACTTCACCTCGGGCCAGACGCTGGCCATCAAGGACGTACTCGTGCATACGCTCCGCACGCCTCACGACGGCGCGGACGGCGTGGCCTTCGTGGTCGAGCACGGAGGCAAGCGTCTGGGTATCCTGACCGACCTGGGGCACCCGTTCAATGGCTTGCGCGAGCTGATACCCACGCTGGATGCGGTTTACCTCGAGAGCAACTATGACCCGCACATGCTCCGCAACGGCCCGTACGCCTGGTATCTACAGGAGCGCATCCGCGGCAAAGGCGGGCACCTGTCCAACCAGGAGTCGGCTGAACTGCTCCGCTCGGCCGGCCGGCGCCTGCAGTGGGCGGCCCTGGCTCACCTGAGTGCCGAGAACAATACACCCGCCCTGGCCATGGAGACCCACCGCCAGGTGGTCGGCCGCATGTTGCCGCTCATGCTGGCCTCGCGAGAACGCTGCAGCGACATGATGACGTTGTAGGAATATAGGGACTGGGGCCTGGGGGCTGGTGAGTGGAGCCGCCTCCAATCCCCATGCACCAGCCCCCAGTCCCCAGCCCCCTTTATTGACGCTCCCATCCCCGGGGATATACTCCACGATCATGACCAGGCCCGTCGCGGAACGAATCGAGCTGATCCGCGGTGACATCACGCGGCTCGACGTGGACGCCATTGTCAACGCCGCCAATACCTCCTTGCTGGGCGGCGGTGGCGTCGATGGTGCCATTCATCGGGCGGCCGGTCCCGAACTCCTGGCCGAGTGCCGTACACTGGGCGGATGTTCGACCGGCTCGGCCAAGATCACCCGCGGCTACCGTCTGCCGGCACGGCACGTCATCCACGCCGTCGGCCCCGTCTACCGCGACGGCCGATCCGGTGAGCCGGAACTGCTGGCAGGCTGCTACCGTACAGCCCTGCGACTGGCGGTCGAAAACGGTTGCCGAACCATCGCCTTCCCGGCAATCAGTTGCGGCGTCTTTGGCTATCCCATGGCTGCGGCCGCCCGCATCGCCATTGGCGAAACCACTGACTTTCTCGCCCGGCATGATGAGATCGACAAAGTGATCTTCGTGCTGTTCGACGAACGCGGCCTGGACACATACCGAAAAGTCATGACCGAACTGGTCAGCCCCCCAAGCGAGCAAAAGCCATGAAACTCACCATCGAGCGACGCAAACTGCATCTCAAGCACCCGTTCCTCATCGCCCGCAGAATGGACGATCGCAGCACGGACAAGCAAGTGCTGTTGGTCAAGCTGGAGCACAAGGGCAAAGTCGGCTGGGGCGAAGCCGCTCCCATCAGCTACTACCACCAGTCGCTCGATTCGGCTGAGCGGGCCCTGAAAGAGATGGCGGGCATGCTGGGCGACGACCCGTTCGCCCTCGATGCCATCCTCGATCCCATCTGGGCGAAGTTCGCCGACCAGTCGGCAGCCATCTGCGCCCTCGACGGGGCGCTGCACGATCTGATCGGCAAGCTCCTCGACGTGCCGGTCTGGAAGCTGCTGGGTCTGGACCGCAACCGGACTCCGCTCACGTCGTTCACCATCGGCATCGACACGCCCGACGTGGTGGCCCGCAAGGTGGACGAGGCGGCCGAGTTCCCCATCCTCAAGATCAAGGTCGGCACGGATCAGGATGAGACCATGCTGAACATCATCCGGGACAAGGCGCCCCACAAGAAGCTGTTCGTGGACGCCAACTGCGGCTGGACGCCGGCCAACGTGGTCGAGCGTTGCCGCTTCGTCTCCCGCTACAAGCTCGAGCTCATCGAGCAGCCCATGCCGCCCGGCGAACACGCCGGCCTGGCCGAGGTGCGGGCCGAGCTGCGCGAGCCCATCATCGCCGATGAAAGCTGCGTCGGCGTGGACGACGTGCTCAAGTGCGCTCAGCATTTCGACGGGATCAACATCAAGCTCAGCAAGTGCGGCGGCCTGCGTCGGGCCCTGCAGATGATCCACACCGCTCGCTCGGCCGGCATGAAGGTCATGCTCGGCTGCATGGTCGAGACCTCCGTGGGCATCGCGTTGGCGGCCAACCTCGCCCCGCTGGTGGACTTCGTCGATCTCGACGGTCACATGCTTCTGGCCGACGACCCCTTTGAGGGCATCGGAGGCGCCAATGGCGTCCTCACGCTCAACGACCGCCCCGGCCTGGGCATCGTCGAGCGCAAATAGCCTCGCGCGCACTTTCGGCGGGCACAACCTGGACAAAGAGGTTACCTGACGAAAATCAACGGCCAATCTCTGCGCCGTGGGTTCGCAATGGTCCACTGCATATATGGGCCTGATTTTACAGGAGGCAACAGAGGAAACGGAGAAAACACCGGCGGGTCCGTGCGCGCGCATCCCAAGCCTGTCTTCTCTGTTACCTCTGTTTCCTCCTGTTAAAAAGACTTATTGGACAACGCTAGCGCTTGGGCGTAATGACCTGAATTGTGCCCTGGCTACGACGATCTGGCCAACCAGGCTTGACGGAGGCTGCCTTTCACGAAGCGCGGGATGGAAAAGCCAAGCGGCATGAGCGGGGGCAGCTTGAAGTCACTGACGCGAACGTCATCCAGGGCGGCACCGACGACGTCGATGCGGCTCAGGTACGGCGTGCCGACCTCCAGCTCACGAGCGGCTTGGAGCGTCCGCAACCGGTCGGGCGACACGCCGACGATCTCAGCAGCCACCCGCTCGAGGGCGGGCCCGTCAGTCGAAGCCAGAATCAGGCCCATGGGCCGCGGCGTGCCGAACGTCGGCCCCTTGCCCTCCATGGCCACGATGGCGTCGAGGATGGTCACCACCGGCCGAAGCAGCTCGAACGTCTCGACGAGCATGAGGCCGAAGTAGTTCTCATAATTGCCCGCCTTCACGTGCCACCACGCTTTGCGACGTCCGTTGACGCAGCCGAACATGTTCTTGATGGCGGCGGTCAGAAGGACCTGGCGGTGCGCCTTGAGCTTGGGAAGGTTGACGATGGCGTCGGCCTCGAGAGCCGCCCGGTCCACGGTGAGCTTCCCGAAAACCTTGCCCTGCGGGTTGGCCGCCCGCACGGGGTTCTTGAAGGGCACGACGGGCACGCCCAGCGCCGCCAGGTCAGGCAGGATGCCGAGCTTCCCCAGATTGGCCCGCAGCGAGGACCACGCGGGCGAGTCGCCCACGAACGGCCTGGCCCCGAAATCGAGGAGTTGGCGGCAGACCTCCAGGATCACCGCGGGATGCGTCTGGGCGTGCTGCTCGGGCGGACTCGGTGTGATGCAATTGGGCTTGACCAGGACGCGGTCGCCCGGCTTCACGAGGGCAGCCCAACCACCCAGATCGTCGACCGCCTGACGGATCGCCGCCTCCACCACCCGCGGGTCGTACGAGGCCGCACGCTGAATACAAACCTGTGCCCGTGCTGACATCCGCAGTCGCTCCCCCGCAACGAGAATCGCGCCGAATGCAGTGTGTGGCGCGCCACATGCTACGAACTCCTATGCCGGCGCACGCCGCTCGGGTATTGGCATCCCCGGACGGCATGACTGGGGCAGGCACTGTGTGTCACGCCCCGCAGGCCGCGCGAAATCACGATCGGCCCGAACGGTGGCGGTGGCCGGCGAGTATAGAGGGTTACCGATGGGGCAGGCAACCGGATGGTCTACGCCAGGACTGGACACATTCCGTCCGGGATTCACCCGAACCATTCAGGGGTGGGCCGAAGTCGCGCGGCGGCCCTTTCAAATATATGTGGATTTTGTCATGGACTTGACAAACGGAGCTTCAGCCGGGAAAAAGACCTTTTTCACGCAACGGTTGACGAGCATCTATGAGGGCCTGCCGGATGTAGCAATCGGGGGAATGGACCAAGCGTCCGTGCCTTTTTAGTTCCGATACCCAACCTCATGCCCCAGCAGCCAACACCAGGAGACCAGCAGTGACAGAGATTTCGCCCAAGCTCAATTCCATTTTCTACCCCAAGTCGGTCGCCGTCGTGGGAGCATCCTCGCGGCCCGGTACGGTGGGCAATGACATTTTCCGGAACCTGCTGCTGTCAGGTTTCAACGGATCGGTCTATCCGATCAACCCCAAGAATCCACACGTGCTCGGCGTGCATGCCTACGCCTCGTTGAAAGAGGTCCCGGGGCCGGTGGATCTGGCCGTGGTGATCGTGCCGGCCAAGGCGGTCCTGGCCGTCGTGGATGAAGCCATCGCCAAGGGCGTCAAAGGCATCGTGGTGATCTCGGCCGGGTTCAAGGAGGTCGGGCACGAGGGCGCTCAACTGGAGTTGCAGCTTCGCGAGAAGGTACGGGCGGCAGGGATTCCGCTGGTCGGTCCCAACTGCCTGGGCGTGATCAACACGGACCCCGACGTGAAGATGAACGCGGCGTTCGGCCGTAAGATGCCGGCCCCCGGCAACCTGGCCTTCATCTCCCAGAGCGGCGCGCTGTGCACCTCGGTCCTCGACTATGCCGAAGAACGGTCGATGGGCTTCAGCAAGTTCATCAGCTTCGGCAACAAGGCGGACGTCAACGAGATCGACCTGTTGGATTATTTGGCCCAGGATCCCAAGACCTCGGTCATCGCCATGTACCTCGAGGACGTCACCAACGGCCGGCAGTTCATCGAGACGGCCCGTCAGATCTTCTGGGAGACGCGCAAGCCCATGCTGTGCCTGAAGTCCGGGCGGTCGCCGGAAGGCGCCAAGGCTGTCAGCAGCCACACCGGCTCGCTGGCCGGCTCCGACTCGGTGTACGACGCCCTGCTCATCCAGAGCGGCGTGCAGCGCGTGGACACGATTGCCGAGCTGTTTGACTATGCGGCTCTCTACACCACGCAGCCGCTGCCCAAAGGCAACCGCGTGGCAATCATCACCAACGCGGGCGGGCCAGGCATCATGGCCACCGACGCCGCCGTCCGGCACGGGCTGAAACTCGCGGAAATCAGCGAAGAGACCCGAGCCAAGCTCAAGCCCGCCCTGCCCGACGCGGCTTCGCTGCGGAACCCGGTGGACGTCATCGGCGACGCCAAGTCGGATCGGTATAAGGCGGCCGTCCGCACGGTGCTCGAGGATCCGGGCGTGGACATGGGCATCGTGATTCTGACGCCGCAGTCCATGACCGACGTGGAGGACACCGCGGCGGTGGTGCCCGAATCGATCAAGGGTATCAACAAGCCGGTGGTCTGCTCGTTCATGGGAGCCAGAGACGTGGCCCCGGGCGTGGCCATCCTCCGCAAGGCCGGCGTGCCGAACTATCCGTTCCCTGAAGACGCGGTCAAGAGTCTGGCCGCCGCGTCGAAGCTCGTGGACCTGATGGAGATTCCGCGGCGCGAGCTGCCCAAGTTGGAGCGCATCGACGTCGAGAAGGCCCGCCAGGTCATCAGCCAGGCCTTGGACGGTCAGGAGCAGAAGTATCTCACGCAGGCCGAATGTCGGCCCATCCTCGAGGCTTACGGGCTGCCTCTGTTGGCCAGCGGCATCGCGACCAGCCCCCAGGAGGCTGCCGACATCGTCAAGCGGATCGGCAAGCCGGTGGTCATGAAGGTCATGTCCGCCGACGTGGTGCACAAGTTCGACGCGGGCGGCGTGATCCTGAACGTCAACGGCCCCGAAGAGGCCAAGGCCACGTACGACAAGATTCTGACCAACGTCCAGAAGGCCGTCCCCGGTGCCAAGATTGACGGCATACTGATCGAGGAGATGGCCCGTCGCGGCGTCGAGGTCATCCTGGGCGCCAGCCGCGATCCGCGATTCGGCCCGCTGATGATGTTCGGCCTGGGCGGAACGATGGTCGAGGTCCTCAAGGACGTGTCGTTCCGGCTGGCCCCGATGTGGCAGATCTCGGCCGAGCGGATGGTCCAGCAGATTCGCTCGTTCAAGGTGCTCGACGGCTTCCGCGGCCAGCCTCCGGCAGACGTCCCCGCGATCGTCGATACGCTCCTGCGGCTCTCGGCTTTGGTGTGCAATCACCCGGAGGTGTCCGAGCTGGACATTAACCCGCTGATCGTGCACGCCCAGGGTCAGGGTTGCTCGGTGGCGGATAGCCGTATGATGCTGCGAGCCGCGAGCAAGGCCGGCTGACACTGAAGTCAGACGACGCACCGACGCGGTGCGCGGCGAAACACAAGGGACGCGGAGACAGACCGGATGGGCTGCCTCCGCGTTCCTTTTTTTTTGATTGACCCTTGCCAAGCCTCGGCCGCATAATGCCGCCTATGCGCATCACTCTCTTCACCTCAATCGTCGCTGTCTTGCTCATCGCACCCCAGAGTTTGCCGGCCGCTTCCGCCGAATATCGGGCCGGCGTGGCCACGACGGTCATCACGCCCACGGAGCCGATCTGGATCGGCGGCTACGGCCACCGCAAGGAGCCGGCCGACGGCAAGATCCACGACCTCCATGCCAAAGTCCTCGTGCTCGAGGGACCCGGCGGCTATCAAGTCGCCCTACTGACGCTCGACACCGAGAACGTGCCGAGAGCCTTCGCAGATGGCGTGGCCGCCGATCTGGCAGATCACTTCGGCTTCAAGCGCGAGCAGGTGGTGGTATCGTGCTCACACACGCATTGCGGCCCGGCCCTGGCCAGCGCCGACGCGAAGATCATTTATCCGATGAACGCCGAGCAATACGCCGCCACGGAGCGCTACACCCATTCACTGCGGCGCCAGCTGCTCGAAACGACCGCCCAGGCCCTTGCCGATCTGACTCCCGCGGAGTTGAGCGTAGGCGTCGGGCAATGCGGCTTCGGCGTGAATCGTCGCAACAACAAAGAGGTAGAGGCAGGCAAGGAAGGATTCGTGCCCGTCGGCCCGGTCGATCACGACGTGCCCGTGCTGCGGGTCATGAGCGAAGGCCGAATGAAAGCCGTGCTCTTCGGCTACGCCTGCCACTGCACGACGCTGGACTTCCAGAAGTGGTGTGGCGACTGGGCGGGCTTTGCCAAGTTTGCGATCGAACAGAAGCACCCGGGTACGACGGCTCTGTTCATGACCGGGTGTGGGGCCGACACCAATCCGCTCCCGCGGCGCAAGCTGGAGTTGGCGGAGAAGTACGGCCGGCAATTGGCTGAGTCGGTCGAGAAAGTGCTGGCTGAGCCGATGCAACCCGTGCGCGGTCGACTGAATGCGAGATTCCGGCATGTGGACCTCGCGTTCGAAAGCCTGCCGTCGCGAGACGCGCTCGAGCAGAAGGCTGAGCAGGATAACCCGTACCAGCAGCGATGGGCGAAGTATCTGTTGGCCCGCTTGGCCGACGGTCCCCTTTCGCCCACGTATGCCTATCCCGTCCAAGCGATTCGGCTAGGCAACCATGTGGTCATGGTGATCATGGGCGGCGAGGTGGTGGTCGATTACTCGTTGCGGCTCAAGAAGGAGCTGGGGCCGGGCACGATTGTGTTCGCCTACTCCAACGATGTGTGCGCGTACATGCCATCGGAACGCGTGCTCAAAGAAGGCGGCTACGAAGGCCGTGATGCCATGGTGTACTACGGTCACCCATCAGCGTGGGCCCCCGGCCTGGAAGACAAAATCGTCAACACCGTGCACGAACTCGTCCGCGAGCTGCGCAAAGACTGAACACCGACAGTTTGTTAATCTTGTAATCCTGTAATCTGTGGATCATTTCCCTGGAAGTAGAGGGGATATGCGAGCAAGGTTAGTGCCGCTCGAGTGAAGACGCTTTGCGCGTTGTGCGCAGTTGGTATCCACAGATTACAAAATTGCACAGATTTGAAGGCCATCCATTGTGCGGTCTGAACCTGATGGCACCTGAAATCCCGCCTCTGTTGCCACTGTTTGCTCCTGTTGTCAGCGGTCGGTTAAACCGGCCAGCCAAGGTCACTTGGAGTAGGCCACTCGGCACCGAGGTGGCTCGGATGTTTCTTGCCCCAAGTGCCCTCGGGACAAGGGTGTAGGGCATTGGGGCAAGAAACATGTTAGGGGAATGGGTGGAATGGCCATTTCGACCTTTTGTGGCCGGTTTGTAAGCGACCAATGACACTCCTGTTGAAATTCTGATCCTAACAGGAGGCAACGGAGATAACAGAGAATTCTCTTGTTCGTCACCCATCGCTAGATCGCTCATGCAGGCTTGTTATGGCGCACGCCTCGGGGTTGGGTGGGGGTGGCGCGGAATCCGGCGGATCGAGACGAACGTCCTTGAAGCCTCGACCCAGCTTCGCCGTGCAGATCGCAAGAACGATCGCGGCCACGATCAGCAATGCCGTACACAGTAGCGGACTATGGGGTTCCCAACCCAGGTTCGAGAGCACGACGCTGAAACTGTTGTTGGCCGCGTGGCCCACGACCGCAGGGATAATGCTTCCGGCCCGTTCCACGACTGCGCCCAGGAAGATGCCCAGAACGAACGCAAACATACCTTGCGAGAAATCCAGGTGGTAAGCACCGAACAACAGCGCGGTAACGAAAATCGCGACCCCGCTTCCCCATCTCTGGCTCAGACGCGTTTGGACATAGCCGCGAAAAAGCAGCTCCTCCATGATGCCGGGCATGATTCCGACCACCAGTATCGCGGTGAGCAGGCCCTCGCCCAGGCCTTCCGACATGGCCTCGCCCAGTGCCTCGATCGTACTTGATTGCGGCAGGAGACCGAGCGCATACAGCATCGAAAAGACGAAACCGATCGCCATGCAGCCCAGCGCTGCGGACGCGATCTGCCCGACGGACATGCAAGGCGCCGTGAGTCTCACTCGCTCCCGCCACGGCACGGGCGACGCCCATGCTCCAGTCAGGCCGACCACTCCCAGGACGATCATCGACGCGACGAGCATCCACAGCATGGCTCCGGGCGTTCGGGCGACCTCCTCGAGCACGTTGTCGCTCCGCGGAACGCCCCTCCTGCTAATGACGCCCACGCCGACGAGGACGACCGCCCCGGCGACGGCATTGGCCACGAAGGCCGACACGAGGATGGCGAACACCGTCCAGACGCGCGGAGGCGGCGGTTCCGCCGGCAACACGTCCTCCACCGGGCAAGATTCCACCGGCCGGGCTACCGGTGCAGCCCGTCCGTCCTCAGGAGGCAAAATCGGCTGCGGATCGAGGCTCGCTTGTTCCTGGTCACTCGAACGCATGACTGCCCTTTCGAACAAGCTCGATAGCCGTGAGCCATGAGCTTTGAGCTATGCCAGATAGCCGGCTGAGAACCTATCGCTGATCGCTGACAGCTGATAGCTGATAGCTAGTTTTCGCTGCGTCTCCGCGTCTCTGGGTGAATCCCTGTGGCGTTACCGGGAAGCGAACGTGATCGTGTGAACAACCATGGCCTCGCCGGGACCGTCCAGCGGCGTGAGGGCAACGAGTTCACCACGCGGGTTGATCACGTAAGCCGCTCCGGGCTTCAGGCTTTGGTCCTCTTCCCGGGGCGTGCTGTCGCAGGCGACGTACCACACGCCGTTCTCGCGGGCTCGGGCGAAAGGATACGCTCGCCTGCCCGTGGCCAGTTCCGATGGGCCCGTGGCGTTGGCGTACGGGGCCAGGATGATCTCCGCCCCGTTGGCCCGCAATGCCGCACAAGTCTCCGGGTTCACCGATTCGTAACAGATGGCGATGCCCATGCGGATGCCGTTAAGTTCGAACACGTTCGCATCGTCGCCGGGATCCCAGTATTTTTCCTCGCCGGGCGACAGCCGGCTCTTGCGATGGGTGGCCCGCACGCCGTCACCATCGACCACCACATGCGTGATGTGCGCGCGATCGCCGTTACGTTCGGTCAGCCCGACCGCCAGCACGACACCCGACTCGCGTGCGATCGACATCAGCCGCTGCACCACCGGTCCGTCCAGCGGCTCGGCATACCGGCGAATCTCGCGGCTGGCCCACCAACCGCTGATCATAGTCTCGGGGAACAGCACGAGGTCGGCCTGGTACTCGGCCGCCCGCCGTGCCCAAATCTCGACGCGACCGAGGTTCCCTTCCACGTCGTGCAGCCGGCTCTCGGCCGACACGGCCGCAATCGTCACTGTGCGTGTCGGATCATGACACGCGCCAGTCGCAAGAAGCAAGCTGACGGCGAGCCATGACCGCACCACACGCTGCATGTGAGTCCTTCCCGTGAACTGTGCATTCGCACGGAACAGAGAGTCACTGCGCCGCAAACACGCCGTCGCCTTCCGCCCCGATACGGGTGGCAATGGAGGGATGGACGCGCTGCCGGTTCCAGGCGAGCGGGACGCGCGGCCTCGAAACCACATCGCCCCGTCAATCGCATCCCGGCGTCGCCGGCTCGCCCGGCCGCGTGAAGCACGCGGAAAACGTCAGGAAATCCGTCACATCGACGTCGTTGTCGCCGTCGAAGTCGGCTCGGCTGCAGCCGGCCGGCGGCGCGTTACCCTCGCCCGTGAAGCAAGCCTGCAGCAAGCCGAAGTCCTCCTGGTCCACGTCGGCGTCGCCGTCGAGATCTGGCCCGACGGTCTGAACGGTCAGTTCCACCGCCACCGTCTGTGGGCTATTGATCGCCTCGGGACTGGATATGGTGATGGTCGCCATATATGTACCGGCCCGCATGCCGACCGTCTGATAGGTCACGCCGATGGTGTCCGGCTCGGCCTCGCAGGAGCCGGCCGCCGGCGCGACCTGCAGCCACGGAGCGCTGACGGCCAGGCTGTAGGTCATGGTGCCCGGCCCGACGTTACGGATGGTGAAGCTGTCGGGGGCCGCATTCCCGCCGATCCACACCTGCGGTGTCAAAAGTTCGGTGCTGAGCCGCATGAGCGGCGTCTGCAAATCCAGGATGGCCACGCCGTCGAGGTTCCACTGCGGCGTGCTGAAGAGTCGTACGGTCGCGCCGGTGGCCGGATCGAACTCAAAGATGCCGTTGTGTGGACTGGCCACCCAGATCTTGTCGCCCATCCAGTCCATGCCTTTGGGACCGAAGGGAACGTCAAACTCGGCAACCGCCAGGTTGTGGTCGTTGGCAGGGTCGTCATCGAACAAACGCCCGATATCCAGCTTCCAGATCTTCATGGCCTGCACATCGGAGTGCCAAAGGTAGCCGTACGTGCGCCCTCCGGATGGCGGCTCGTAGAGCAGTCCCTGCGCTATGTTGCCGGGGATGCTCACCCTGCCGGCCGTCCCCAGCGCGCCTGTGTCGAACGGCGCGATACGGTTGCCTGTGACCGGACTCACGCGAGTGAGCAGGTTGCCGCTGAGATTCTGTCGCACGGCGGTCAGCCAGAGCCCCTGTCCGTCGAAAGCCAGCCCCTCCAGAATGCCGCCCAGCGCCTCTCCCGGAAGCGTCGGGCGGATGGTCCGCAGAACGGTGGCCGGGTCATCGAACGGATCGATCAGCTTGGCCCCGTCGGGGTCTTGACTCGGAGCGTCCTTGACCAGGCACCACATCCGCTTGTCACGATCGAACGTCAACTCGTCCAGGAACGTCACCGCCGGGGAGGGCACCGTCTGCAGGACGATGGCGTCGCCTTCGGCGTCCGGCGGATCCTTGCGGTTGAGCGGATCGATCTCGAGGATGCGGTTGTTATTGCCCTGGTTGTCACCCTGATCGGCGACCCAGACCCGTGGCGCCGCCGGCGCTACCGCGGCAGCCCACAACAAGACTGCGGCGACCGCTGTTCGAGACGTCCGCTTCAGCATGCAGTACTCCCTTGGAAGCAGGTTACATCGTAAGTATGCCAATCGCCGCCACTTCTGACAAGAAAAACCTTGCCCCCGCCGGGGCCTGAGGGGCCGGCTCGGGGGAGGGCTGGCGGGCCGGGCGAGCGGTGCCAAGCCCGACCAATTGGCGAACCCGGTGATCAGCGCTGCGTCGTGAACACCTGGTCAGTTATCGCAGGGCAGCCGGACGGGCGCGGCATCCAGCGTAAGGGAGCGTTGAAAGGCGGCAAAGTCGATCATGTCGATGCTGCGGTCGCTGTTGACATCGTGACATTGGCATCGCTCGGGGAGAGCGTCGAATACGCCGGGCGCCGGTGCGGGTCCGGTCACGCAATCGAGAAAGCCATCCACGCCGTTCATCGCATCCCAGCCGTCCACCCGCCCGTCTCGGTTGAGATCGAAGGGGGAATCGCCACAAACAGACGGCGGAATCGCACCCGCCAGCACACGAACGTAATCCACCCACATGGTGCCCGCCTGCTCGTCCGGGTTGATCACCACCGCGTTGCCCGAGCCGCTGCCCGTCTGGGTTGTCCAGACGGTGGCGGGGTCCTCATTGAGCCACGCCTGCACTTGGCCCGTGTTGCTCAAAATGAGGCGGACGACGAAGAACTCACCGGCGTGCGGCCCCTTTTGGTTTGGGCGGGCCAGCGCAACGCACACGGTCTGCGTCGGAAACATGCGCCCCACCAAAGGGTTGGTAACGCCCCACCAGAGTTGCCCCAGCTTGGCACTGCCTTCCAAACCATCTACACCCATCGCAAATTGATATCCGAAGCCCCAGAGTTCGAACAACTCGTACCAGGGATCCCGGTTTCCGCACGCAAGCTTGGCCACCAGTGTCACATGTGTAACACCGGGAGGAACGGTGTAGCGGCCGACCAATCGAACGTACCCGAGGTTTCGATCGGTTCCGGTGGGAGCGGCCAGCGTCTGCACTCTGGGCACGCCCCCGCCGGTGACGATCCGTAAGGGCGGATAGCCTCGCGGTGCTCGGCGAAATCCGGGCGCTCCGAAAGCCGGATGAGCGTGCGGCCCCCAGAGCGTGTCCGTACCGCCGAAGGTCAGGTTTCGTGCAGGCAGAGCCACGGGATAAGGCAAGTCAACGTAGTCCTCGCCGTCATCGAATGCCAGCCACTCGGTGTACGTGCAAGTTCCAAGCTTGCCCGGCGGATCGACCGGCGCGTTGAAGTGTTCGGCCCGGGAGGCCGGGCTCCCATCCGGTGCGCAACCGTAGCCCATGGTGCAGTCGTTCTTCCGGCCGCCCTGGAACCAGCAGGCGTCCTGATAGTTGGGATCAAAAGGCGGCCCGGGGTTTGACGGGCAGTCGGTTCTCAGGCAATGGCTTTCACAGCTCCAGCCCTGCTGGGCGGGCAGCGTGCCCTTGGCGGATTCGTATTCGAGCAGGAGTGTGCCGGTCGAGGCCCAGGCCGCGGCGCAAGCGCTGACGTATGCGATGGCGCAACAGGCTACCGGCCTCATCCCTTCCTCCGAGCGCCGTGAACGAATCGCCGTGACACACTGCGGTACGGATGTGAGCGAACAGCCGAGCGGCCGTAAAGCGGGGGCGCGGCCCGGCATGTGCCGACCCATGTTACCGAGTCCGCCGCGGCAGTGCCATAGATTTCCCGCCGAAGATCCGCAGCAGGACCGATAATAGACGGTCTCGCCCGGCCGGATTGCCCCGTTCAGAGCCGCTCGAACGCGAGGCCGCGATGACGGTGTCTACGCCTGCTTCGCGCGCGACTCGGCCAGGCTTCGGGCTGTGCGAAGGTAGAAGTCGTAAGCGGCCTTCACCTCGGTAAAGCTGTCCCCGCCAAACTTCTCGAGGAAGGCTCGAGCGATCTCGAACGCGACCACGTTCTCCGCCACCACGCTGGCCGCGGGCACGGCACAGACGTCGCTGCGTTCGTAGTCGCTGCGTTCGGGCTTGAGTGTCTGAAGATTGACGCTGTCCATGCCCCGCAGGAGCGTGGCGATCGGCTTCATGGCCGCCCGGACGACCACCGTCTCGCCGTCGGTCATTCCCCCCTCCAGGCCGCCTGCGTTGTTGCTGCGCCGCTTAAAGCCCAGGCAGGGCGTGTTGCGCAAGGCGGGATCGAATTCGATCTCGTCGTGCACGAGGCTGCCGGGCAGACGGGCCGTGCCGAAGCCCAGGCCGATCTCCACGCCTTTGAACGCCTGAATGCTGCCGACCGCCTGCATCAGCCGGCCGTCGAGCTTGTCCTGATAACGTACGCAACTGCCCAGGCCTGGCGGGCAGCCGAACACACGAACTTCGACGATGCCGCCGACCGTGTCCTTGTCTTCCTTGGCCTTGCGGATGGCGGCGATCATGGGCTCCACGGCCGCCGGATCGGGGGTGTAGACGTCGTTGGCGTCGCGGGCCGCGACCAGTTCGTCCGGGCTCAACCGCGCCGGGACCTCGGCCTTGACCGGACCGATCGCGGTGACGAAGCCGATGCAGCGAATCCCGAAGGGGGTAAGCACGCTCTTGGCCAACGCCCCCGCCGCCACGCGGGCTGCGGTCTCACGAGCGCTGGCTCGCTCGAGCGTCTCGCGACAATCGCCGGTGAGCCATTTGAGACTGCCGGCCAGGTCGGCGTGCCCGGGCCGCGGCCGGTGGACTTCCGGCGCCTCGTCGATCCGCCAGTCCTTGTTGGCGATCTGAATCGCGATGGGCGAGCCGATGGTCTTGCCCCGCCGCACGCCCGACAGCACGTTAATGGTATCCTTCTCGATCTTCTGGCGCCCGCCCCGACCATAGCCCCCCTGCCTTCGGGTCATCTCGGCGTTAGCGGCGTCCAGGTCCAACGGCACACCGGCCGGCATGCCCTCAATGAAGGCGATCAATGCCTGCCCGTGTGACTCTCCGGCGGTTCGATAATCAAGGTTGGCCATAAGCGGGGTATTGTAGCTGTGACCGGCCGCTGTCGCCAAAAGCGCGGTTGGCCGCGTTTCCGTGGTGCCCGCTGCGATGGGCGTTCGCCCGTTTCCGGCACCGGGCGTCCTACCCGCCGCGGGCCGGGTGACAGCGCCCACGGGCGAGAGGGTCAGGATAAATGGGACCGACGGTCACCAAAGGACCGCGATGCACGATCCATCCTGACCCTCCTGGCGGCAGTTCCGCGGCACGCGCTAGCCACGCACACGAACTGCGCCCGGCCTCCTACGCGTGCACCGGATCGACCCGTGTGAACGAGAATCCATCGCCGGCAGCATCGATCTCGACCTGATCGCCGTCTACGTAGTCGCCGGCCAGGATGCGCCGCGCCAGCGGGTTCTCGATCTCCTGCTGGATGAGCCGCTTGAGCGGCCGGGCCCCGTACACCGGGTCGTACCCCGTGTGGGCCAACTGGCGCTTGGCCGCGTCGGTCAGATGCAGCTTGATCTGACGATCCGCCAGTCGCTTCTGCAACAGGGCTACCTGGATGTCCACGATCCGCGTCAGGTCCTCCTCGGTCAGGCGGTGGAACACGACCACCTCGCTGATGCGGTTGAGGAACTCGGGCCGGAAGTGCTGCTTGAGCTCCTCGCGGACGCGCGACTCGATCTCGACGTCGATGGCGCCCTCCTCGCTCATCCGCTGGATGATCCCCCCGCCGATGTTGCTGGTCATGACGATGATGGTGTTGCGGAAATCCACCGTCCGGCCGTGACCGTCCGTGAGCCGGCCATCGTCGAGCACCTGCAGGAGCACGTTGAACACGTCGGGATGCGCTTTCTCGATCTCGTCGAAGAGCACCACCGAGTAAGGCCGGCGATGCACGGCCTCGGTGAGCCGGCCGCCCTCTTCGTAGCCGACGTATCCGGGCGGCGCGCCGATCAACCGAGCCACCGAGTGCTGCTCCATGAACTCGCTCATGTCGAGCCGAACGAACGCCGCCTCGTCATCGAACAGGAACTCGGCCAGCGCCTTGCACAGCTCGGTCTTGCCCACACCGGTCGGCCCGAGAAACAGGAACGACCCGATGGGCTGATTGGGATCGCTGATGCCGGCCCGGCTGCGGCGAACGGCGTCGCTGACGGCGCGGATGGCTTCCTCCTGCCCCACCACGCGCTCGGCCAGGCGCTGTTCCATATGCAAGAGCTTCTCCCGCTCGCCCTCGAGCATCCGGGCTACGGGGATGCCGGTCCACTTGCTCACGACCTCGGCGATCTCCTCGGCGGTCACTTCTTCGCGAACCAGTGGATTGCCATTCTCGGCGAAGCGAGCCAGTTCGGCCTCGCGGGCTTCGAGCTCGGCTCTCAAGTCGCGCAGCTCGCCGTAACGGATGCGAGCCGCCCGCTCCAGATCGCCGCGCCGCTGGGCATCGGCCAGCTCGTTTTCCTTGGTTTCGATCTGCTCCTTGAGCGACTTGACGCCCCGCAGCACGCCGACTTCACGCTCCCACCGTGCGGTCAACGCCCGGTTCTGCTCGTTCAGATCGGCGAGTTGCTTTTCGAGCACCTCCAATTGCCGCCGCGACGCCTCGTCCTTCTCCTTGCGCAGGGCTTCCCGCTCGATTTCCAGCTGCATGATCCGGCGGCGAATCTCGTCGAGCTCGGAAGGCATGGAGTCGTTCTCGATGCGCAACCGGCTGGCGGCCTCGTCCACAAGGTCGATGGCCTTGTCGGGCAGGAACCGGTCGGAGATGTAGCGGTGGCTCAGTGTGGCCGCCGCCACCAGTGCCGCGTCCTGGATGCGCACGCCGTGGTGGGCGTCATAGCGCGGCTTGAGTCCGCGCAGGATGGCGATGGTGTCCTCGACCGTCGGCTCGCCCACGTAGATGGGCGCGAAACGACGCTCGAGAGCGGGGTCTTTTTCGATGTGCTGGCGGTATTCGTCGAGCGTGGTCGCGCCGATGCAGCGCAGCTCGCCCCGAGCCAGCGCCGGCTTGAGCAGGTTCCCGGCGTCCATCGCGCCTTCGGCCTTGCCGGCGCCAACCAGGGTGTGCATCTCGTCGATGAACAGAATGACCTGGCCGTCGCTTTCGACGACTTCCTTGATCACCGCCTTGAGACGGTCTTCGAACTCACCGCGGTACTTGGCTCCGGCGATCAGCGCGCCGAGGTCAAGGGCGATCACCGTCTTGTCCTGCAGGCCCGCGGGCACGTCGCCGTTCACAATCCGCAACGCGAGACCTTCGACAATGGCCGTCTTGCCCACGCCCGGCTCGCCGATGAGCACTGGGTTGTTCTTCGTCCGGCGCGTGAGCACCTGCATGATGCGGCGGATCTCTTCGTCGCGCCCGATCACCGGATCGATCTTGCCCCGGCGGGCCGCCTCAACCAGATCGCGCCCGTAGCGTTTGAGTGCTTGGTAGGTTTCCTCGGGATTCTGCGTGTCCACCCGGGCCGTGCCACGCACGTCCTTCATGGCAGCCAGGATGTTCTTGGTGCTCACGCCCAGCGCGGACAGCACGTCGCGGGCTCCGCTCTTGACCTCGGCCAGGGCAAGCAGCAGATGCTCGGTGGAGATGTACTTGTCCTTGAGCCGGTCGGCCTGCTTTTGCGCCTGATCCAGCACTTGCTGTAACTCGGGCGAGAGTACGGTCTGGCCGCCCGTCACCTGCGGCCGGCGAGCCAGCTCGCTCGTGACGATGCTGTTCAGACGGTCGATGCTGATGCCCACCTTCTCCAGGATGGGGATCACGATGTTGCCGGTATCCGAGCTGTCGGCAATCAGGCTGGCCAGCAGGTGCAAGGGCTCGACTTGCGAATGCCCCGCGCTCACCGCCCGTTCCTGGGCCTGCTGAACGGCCTCGGCGGCTTTCACTGTCAGTTGATCCCAACGCATCTTGACCTCACTTTCGGCGCGTACAGAGTCGCTCGAGGAGCGCTTATGCAAACCCCGTACCACCACCGAAAACCTGCCCGATAATCGGCCATTGACAAGGATTTGCGTCAGATTTGCCACTGCCGCAATGTCAATGTGGCACAACCCCGCGCCAAGCCCGGTCCCCATCGGCGCTCCCGCCCGCGCGTGGCGGAAACCTCGTTCCATCCCCCTTGCCCCGGAGGGGCAGCAGTCAATAGCCGGGTGGCGTAAGCCCCCGGTCAACAGCCGGTCGCGCAAGAATTGGAGCCCCGATAGGGGCGACAGACGCAACGAAGCGGCGAAACACGGTGTCCGTCGTCGACGCCATGCGGGGCGGTCGCGCGATCCGTTTGCCGCCTCGCGTCATGACTGTCGCCCCATTCGGGGCTAACGATCACGTGCTTGCAGGCAAATGGGGGCTCACGCCCGTCTATTGACTGCGCCCGCACACGGGCCGACCTTCATGTCGCGCTCACGCAGCGGATCTGGATCCCGCCGCTCCGGGGCCGATCCGCATCCATTCCCCGCCGCTGGTTTAGGAGAAGGACGCATGTGCGTTCTGCCCCCCAAGGGGCAGCGGTCAATAGCCGGGCGGCGTGAGCCCCCGGTCAACAGCCAGCCTCGCCAGAATGGTGAGCCCCGATAGGGGCGACAGACATAACGTGATTGGCAAGACGTGATGTGAGTCGTCGGCGCCGTGCGGGGCAGTCGCGTAATGCGCTCGTCCGTCCGCACCGGAACTGTCGCCCCATTCGGGGATGACACCTTTGTGACGCAGTATAGCGGAGGCTGACGCCCTCCCCTATCAACTGCAGTCCGCTTGCGAGCCGACGAGCGACGCAAGCATCCGGCACGGTGGTGAGGACAGACACCCTGGGTCGTCGTCACGTTAAATCTATCGCCCCTGGCGGGGCTCCGTGTAAGAGAGAATGAGAGCGTGGGGCCACGGCGGTGAACCGGGGGCTGACGCCGCCCGGCTACTGACCTCTGCCCCTCGCGGGGCAGAAGACCGGCCCGCCGGCGCGGAAGGTGAACAGGACGGCACACACGCCACGCGATGAACCACGGACCGCCCATCGACTGCGGCCCGTTTGCGGGCGGACGACGGACGCGACCCAACTCGACGGGCGTGTGGGTCTTACATCCGGACGGGCAGGGGGCGGCCGGAGTTGTTGCTCTTGCGCGGCGGGTCGGGTTCCCAGACACCGGGGATTCTCGTGCCGCACCCGGGGCACTTGCCGTCGGACATGCGGTTCTCCTGGACGTAGAAGCCGTAGCGACGGATGAGCAGCTCGCTGCAATTGGGGCAGTACGTGTGTTCGCGGTCGCCGACGCTGCCGGGCGAGTTGCCGGGATACACAAACTTGAGGCCCGCCGACCGGCCGATGTCGTACGCTCGCAAAAGCGTGGCAACCGGCGTGCGCGGCGGGTCAGTCATTTTGTAATCGGGGTGGAACGCGGTGACATGCCAAGGAATGTCCGCGGACAGGCCGACCAAAAAGCGGGCGATCTGCGTCAGTTCCTCGTCGCTGTCATTGAAGCCGGGCACGACCAGCGTGACGACCTCAACCCAGAAGCCCATCTCCACCAGCCGGCCGATACTGTCGAGGATGTTCCGTAGCGTGCCGCCCAGCCGGCGATAGTTTCGGTCGTTGAAGCACTTGAGATCGACCTTGTACAGATCCACGCAGGGTCGAATGTACGACAGTACTTCGGACGTGGCGTTGCCGTTGGACACGAAGCCGCAGACGATCCCCTGCTCGCGAGCCAACCGAAACACCTCCATGGCCCAATCGGCGGTGATGAGCGGCTCGTTGTACGTGCTTACCATGACTGGCGCGCCGTGCTCGACGGCGAGGCTCACGAGCCGTTCGGGCTCGATAAACGTGGGCCGGGCCACGGCGTCGTCGTCGCGCAGCGTCTGGCTCGATACCCAGTTCTGGCAATACGAACAGTGCAGATCGCAACCCAGCATGCCGAACGACAACGCGTTCCGCCCCGGATAGGCATGATAGAACGGCTTCTTTTCGATGGGGTCCACCTGCAGGCCGGCCACGTAGTGCGCGGGGACGCGCAGCTGCCCGTCCTCGTTGAAGCGCACACGACACACGCCCGCCTTGCCCGGAGCGATGCGGCAACGATGCCCGCAGGCCACGCAGCGGACCACACCCGCCCCCTCGTCGATGACCAGTTCGGCGGCCGAGGGCATCGTGTTCTGCGACAGCAGTTCCTTTAGCGACGAAGCCATGGCAAACCTCCCGGGTGTTTTCCTGATTATATCGCGGCCGGGGGTAGCCACCCGCGGCAAACCGAGCCGCTCGACCGCGTTGCGGAGCCGGGTTAGAATCGCCGGCTTTGGAAAGACAGACAAACCTCGAGCGAGGTCTGGACGCATCATGAGACGTTACGTTTGGATGACATCGGCATGGACTGCGACGGTCACATGGGCATTGCTTGGCATGGCCACGAGCATCGGCGGCTGCGACCGGCAACCTACCACCGCTCCGGCCAGCGAGCCGCAGCCGACGGCGACCGCACCCGAACCGGCACCGTTGGAGCCCAGGGACGCCGACGACGCTCCGGACGCCCCCCGGACCATGCCGCGATCGGGCGAGGTATCACAATGGACCAAGACGCAGCCGATCGAGGTTGCCGCCGCCGACCGCCTGGCCGACTTTGTCGAGGACGCCGCCGTCCGGCGGGTGCTGGCTGGCTTCAAGTTCGATCGGCTGGCCCGCGCGACGTACGAATCGCCGCAGGCAACAGCGCGTGTTCTCCTGGCCGAGGCCAAGACACCGGCCGATGCCATTGGTGCGTTCAGCGTCCTGAGCCCCGTTTCCCAGTGCACGCCTCTGGTAGACGGCTCGCTGCGAGCGTCAGCCGTCCACGACGGTCGGCTCGTGCTGACGGGTTGGCAGAACAACGTTTTTGTCCGAATGGACTGCCAAGTGAAGGATGATGCAGGTCACCAGAGCTGCGAGGCACTACTCCGGCGGACACTTTTCGGCCTGCCCATGGCCGAGCCCCCGCTGCTGCTGCAAGCGGTCAAAGAGGTGCCGAATGAAGGCTGCCGATTCTGGGTCGTGCGGTCGGCAGCCATGCTGAGGCGGCAATCCAATCCGCGGCTCGACCAGATCGATCCGGCGGCGCTGAATTCGCGGCTCGGACTGTCCGGCGAGGCGATACTGACCGTCGTATCGGTCGAGCAGACGCGAGGAGCGGCTCCCATCATCATCTGGCTGGCGAAGTATCCCTCGCCCGCCGACGCGAAGGCGGCCGCCGATCGCTACGGCCAGGCGTTGGCAGACAACGGCCACGGGCTGGACGCGGTCACGCACATCGGCCAAGCCAAAGGCCGATGCCTCATGGGCACGTGGACGGCCGACCAGGAAGCCGCCCGCGAACTCGTCAAGCTGCTCGAGGAGGCCCTGCCCGAGAGCGACTGATGATCCTGCGAACGAATCATCCCCGTCGAGTAGCCGCGTGCGTGCTCGCCCTGACCGCCGCCATCACTGGCGGCACGCTCGCGTGGCGATTCCACGCGCAGCCGGTGCTCGTGCTCGGCCCCATGGTGCAGCAGGTTTCGACCGACAGCTTCGCGGTGTTCTGCAAGACGTCGGGTGACCCCGGGGACCAAACGTTCCGCGCGCCTGAGGCAGGCAAAACCCCCACCTCCCAACAAGTCATAGCAGAACTCTTCGAGGATGGCCGGGCCAAGTGTACGGGCACGGTGGTGCCGCTGTCGGACAACCGGTTCATCATCACGTTCAGCGGGCTGGAGCCGGCCCGCACGTACGATTATGAGATTCGCTCGCCGGCCGGCGTTCGGCTCGCCCGCTATACCGTGCGGACCGCCCCCGCGGACGACCGACCGTTTCGATTCGTGGCCCTGGGCGACACGGGTGTGGGCGACCGTCATCAGTACCGCATTGCCCGGCGCATGCAGAAGTATCGACCCGACCTCATCCTGCACACCGGCGACTTGATCTATCCGCGCGGCCGGCTCGAGGACAATCCGCGCAAGTTCTTCCAGCCCTACGGCGAGTTGCTGCCTGAGGTGCCGGTGTATGTGGCGCTGGGTAACCATGAATACCGCATGCCGGGCGTGGATCCACTGTCGGATGCGTTCGTGCTGCCGCCCAACGGCCCGGCCGGCGCCCCCGCCGAGCGAAGTTATTGGTTCGACTACGGCTCAGCCCGATTCATCGCCATCGACAGCAACAACGACGAGCCGTTCTTCGCCGAAACCGTCGCTCCCTGGCTCGATGAAGTGATGCGATCGGCGGGTGACCGCTGGAAGATCCTGTTCTTCCACGAGCCGGTCCACACGCAGGCGAAGTATCCGCCCGCGGACAAGTTGCTGTCGACCATCGTGCCTGTGCTCGAAACCCACGGCGCCCACCTCGTGCTCTGCGGCCACAACCATCTGTTCGAGCGGACGCACCCAGTCCGCGACGGGCGCGTGGTGGGTGAAGGCGAGGGGACGATATACGTTACGACCGGTGCGGGCGGAGCCAATCTGGCCGACGTCCGCCTGCCCATGCCCGATACGATCGCCGTCTGGGAAGACCGGGAGCACAGCTTCACCGTGGCTGACGTCACCCGCGACGTGTTGCGGTTGCGGCAGATCGGCGAGAGTGGCCGTCTCATCGACGAGTACCACATCCAGCGTTGACGAGGCGTATCCCTCCTGTCGAGTTGCATCGACAGGGATGCGCACTGCATGCGCAAAGAGTCGGCGGGGGCATGCCCCGCCGCGCGCATGAATGACGGCTCAGGTGTCAGCCGTTGAAGTACAGGTAGGCGGCGCCGATCAGTGCCAACACCGCACACGTGTGGATCACGTCCCACTTGTTCCAACTTGCACGAGTCGCCTCGCGGTCCTGGCTCGTGACGGTGGCATAAGTCAGGCCTTCCAGTTGGACGGGCGATGGTTTGTGGGTCAGGAGGCTCACCACGACGATCAGCACCGAGGCGGCCAGGAACAGGAAGATGCACAAGTACAGGAAGTTGACCGTGGCAAAATGATACAGCAGTGTGCCCGGCGTCAGGCGATGGCGGAACAGTTCGATGACCAGCCGGGCCATGCCCAGGACGAACCCGCCGATCAGCCCGGCCATGCAGCCGGCCAGATTGATACGCGGGATGAACAGCCCCAGGAAGAACACGGCGAAGATGGGCGGCGCGATGTAGGCCTGCACCGACTGCAAGTAGACGTACAACTGGTCGGAGATCAGGGCCATGAACGGAATCCAGGCCAGGCCGAGCACGACCATGACGCCGGTGGCCAGTCGCCCCACCCACACCAAATGCGACTCGGACGACTCCGGCCGGAGCTTCTTGTAGATGTCCATGGTGAACAGCGTGGCCGACGAATTGAAGACCGCGGCCAGCGAACTCATGAGCGCCGCCAGAAGACCGGCCACCACCAGACCGCGGACGCCCACGGGCAGGATGCTCTTGATCAGGATGGGGTAAGCCTGGTTGGTGTTCTCAAGGATGCTGCCGTCGATTTGTCCTTCCTTGGCCAGGGCAAACGCGATCATGCCGGGCACGATGAAGATGAAAAGAGGCAGCAGCTTGAGATACGAGGCGAAGATGGTGCCTCGTCGGGCCTGCTTGAGATTGGCGGCGGCCAACGTGCGCTGGACGATGTACTGATCAGTGGTCCAGTACCACAGTCCGACGATGGGCGCCCCCACCAGCATGCCGAGCCACGGGAAATTCGGGTCGTCGAGCGGCTTCCAGAGATTGAAGTACTCCGAGCCGCAGATTTCGTAGAGCCGGCCCCAGCCGCCGACCTTCCTGAGACCGATGAACAGAATAAACGCCGAAGTCACCAGGAAGATGATGCACTGGATGGCCTCGGTGTAGACGACCGCCCGCAGGCCGCCGAGCACCACGTACAAGCCGGTGGCGATGACCACGCCGACCGCTCCCACCCAGAAGTTGTCGACACCTTCGATGAGGTCCACCGGGAACAGCGCCTTGAACACGATACCGCCGGCGAACAGGCCCACGGCCACTTTGGTGAACACGTAGGCGATGAGGCTGACCACCGAGAGGAACCATCGGGCGGCCGGGCCGTAGCGCCGCTCGAGGAACTCGGGCATGGTGAAGACCTGGCTACGGAGATAGAACGGGACCATCACCCAGCCCAGCACGAGCAGGCACCACGCGTGCAGTTCGTAATGGGCCATGGCCACGCCGCTACTGGCTCCCGCGCCGGCGAGCCCCACCAGGTGTTCGGACCCGATGTTCGAGGCGAACAGCGACGCGCCGACCACGAACCAGCCCACATGCCGGCTGGCCAGGAAGTAGTCCGCGGACGAAGCCTGCCGCTGGAGAATGCTCCACCAGGCAACGATGAGAAGAATGGCGAAGTAGGCGCCGATGACGATCCAGTCGAGAAACTCCACGATGATGCTCCCGCCAATGAGCCGCGGGCGCCTCGCCCGCGCGGTGTCCCGTCCAGCGATGTCACACCAGCACGCACTCGATCCCCAGCAGTTCGCACAGCATCTGCCAGCGCCGGACCTGGTTGCCCAGGTGCAGACACTGATGATGCGTGCCGCCGAGCCGCAGCCACGAATCCATGCACGCCTTGATGCCCGTGTCGGGCCGGAAATGGAAGTATGGCATCTCCACGTGCGGCAGCTCCGGCGTATCGAGGATCGTGCCCTTGGCCACCAACAGCCGATACGAGCCGTCGTTGGTGGCCAGCAGATCGGTCAACGTGGCCTCGCCGGGAGCGGCCTGGAACAGCACGGTGGGCGGATTGTCCAGCGCGCCGATGCCCAGCGGCCGGTCGATGAGCCGGATCGGGCGATCCTTGCGGGCGATCTTCCAGTTGCCCTCGCCCATGTGGCTCATCAGAGCCGAGTCAAGATCGAAATCCATGGCGTACATTTCGGTGAAGTGGGCATCGGGGGCGATGGAGTGGCCGGCGGCGACGAGGCTGCAGCAGGTGGTGTCGCCTTCGGCCGCGTAACCGTAGCCCTTGGCCAGGAGGTTCGACGCGGCCAGCATGTGGAGCTGACGGAAGCGGCCGTCGTCCGCCACCGCACCGAAATAGATGCTGAACCCGTCGTAGCCCCCCTGCTCGAGCAGGGCTTGGATGCCGACCTGGAATCGGGCGGCGTACCGGTGGTTCTCTTCGCTCAGCTTGGGATCGATCTCGAAGTTGCGGCGATCCTCGTCCATGGCCGCCTTCACGTCGGCGTCACTGGCGGCCTCGCACAGCCGTTGGACGGTGCCGAGGCTCACGTGGTCGATCTGCGGACCGATCTTCCGCATGAACTGGGCGCTGTCGGTGAGGATGTCGCCCATGCCCGGCATCTGGCCGATGGTGGCGATGCGCATGCGCCGCAGGCGCTGGCAGGTCTGGGCAGCGTGAGCCCAGTCCTGTACGAAGAGGCGGAAGGCGTCGGATCGCCAATCTTCTGTGATGATCGGACAGGGAATCCGCGACCGCATGATGGCATTGGCCGTGTCCTGCGCTCCGTGGATGCCCTGGTTATAGGTGAGGTCGGCCATGTCCCACTTGGCCGTCACGTTGCGCTCGGGCTGGATGTTGGCCAGCATGATGGGCAGGTTGTTCTCGCGGAGCGCCTGCACCGTGCGCAGCGCCGGGCCGTACGTGAGCATCATGATGAGGATGCCGTCGAGCCCTTCCTGGTTGAAGTGCCGCACGCGGGCTTCGATGTCGGCCCGATTGCGGGCGGCTCCGGGGAAGTCGACATCGACCACGTTGGCCAACTGAGCGGCCACCGCCCGGGCATACTCCTCCTGCCGTGCGGTGATACCGGGCAGGAAGTTGTCGTACAGCTCCTGCATGATGCCGAGCAGTCCGATTCGAGGTTTACGTGCGTCCAGCAAGGCAAATACTCCTTCGTGCCACCGCCGTTCGTTGTCCTTTCCTTCGCCGCGTCGCCACGTCTCCGTGTCGCCGCGTCAATCTTTTCCCCGTGTCGCCGCGTGAGTCTTTTCCGATCTCACCCTTGCCCGTATCGCCCGTGATAGCGTGCGTACCACTTCTCGGCCTCGTCGGACGGAATAGGCGCGGGTCGGCCGATCTGCATGGCCAGGTGCACGGTCTTGGCCACGTCCTCGGTCATGATCGCGGCTTTAAGCGCCGCCCGGGGTGTCGCCCCCCAGGCGAACGTGCCGTGGTTGCCCAGAAGAATGGCCGGCGCGCGATTCTTGTATTTCATGATCGCCTCGCCGATGTGGTCGCCCTCATTGTCCACGTACGGCGCGCAGGGAATCTCGGCGCCGAACTCGTCGGCAATGGCCGTGAGGCAAAGCGGGATGGACATCCCCACTGCCGCGAACGCGGTGGCGTAGTTGCTGTGGGTGTGGATGATGCCGCCGACGTCGGGCATCTGACGGTATAGGTAGAGGTGATGCGGCAAGTCCACGCTGGGCCGCAGACGTGAATCGACCACCTTACCCGTCTCGAGGTCCACCTCGACCAGATCGGCGGGCGTCAGCGTGTCGTAATCCACGCCGGAAGGCTTGATGACGAGGCGTCCGCGCGAGCGGTCCAGGCCGCTGGCGTTGCCCGAGTGCATGGTCACCAGCCCGGCCTGGGGCAGCATGCGGTTCGCGTAACACACTTCTTCCCGCAGTTCGGCGAGACTCATCGCCCCTCCTTCCGAGCCCGGTCGCGGATGACGATGAGGTTTTTCATCACATGGGCTAGGTTGCCCTGGAACTCGCGTGTGCCGAACGCATCGTGCAGCACACGGTAGAGCTTGTACAGCTCGGCATACGTTTTGACCGCCGCGGGATCGGGCTTGTAGACGCGGGACGGCTCGCGGATCATCGCGGCCTGGGCGTCCTGCGTCCGCTTGTACGCCCCGCCGACCACCGCGCCGAAGATGGCTGCTCCCAACGCGCAGGTCTGGGACGACGAGCTGATCTTCATCGGCCGGTTGCACACGTCGGCGTAGATCTGCATGACCATCGGGTTCTTCTCGGCGATGCCGCCGCAGTTGACCACCTCGCGAACCTTGGCTCCGTACTCTTCCAGCCGGTTGATGATGGTCAGGGCGCCGAAAGCGGTCGCCTCGATCAGGGCGCGGTAGGTCTCGGGCGCGGTCGTCTGCAGCGTCTGGCCCACGATCAGGCCGGTGAGCAGCGGATCGACCAGCACCGTCCGGTTGCCGTTGTTCCAGTCGAGGGCGAGCAGGCCCGAGGCACCGGGACGCAGCTTGGCCGCCTCGCGGGTCAGGTTCTGATGGGCATCGCCCTTGCCGGTGTACTTTTCGGGCGTGGCGTGGCGAACGAACCAGTTGAAAATGTCGCCCACCGCCGACTGGCCCGCCTCCAGGCCGTACATGCCGGGGATGACCGAACCGGGCACGATCCCGCACAGGCCCGGGATATCGGGCAGTTCGCGATTCATGGGTGACACTAAAATGTCGCAGGTGCTCGTGCCGATGATCTTGACCAGCCGGCCGGGCTTGATCCCCGCGCCCACGGCCCCCAGATGCGCATCGAACGCCCCGACAGCCACGGCGATGCCCGCGGGCAGGCCGACCTTCGCCGCCACAGCCTCACACAGCCCGCCTGCCTTACGGTCGGACGGCACGGCGGGTGTGGCGTAACACTGGGCGATCCGGACCAGGTCGGGCTCGATGGAGTTCAGGAGCTTGACCGGCAGACCGCCCCACCGCTCGTGATACATGGCCTTATGGCCGGCGGCGCAGATGCCGCGCTTGAGCGTAGCCGGATCGCAATTGCCCGTGAGATACGCCGGGATGAAGTCAGCGAGCTCGACGAAGGAGGCCGCGGCCTCGAAAACCTTCGGCGCCGTACGCTTGCAGTGCAGGATCTTCGACCAGTACCACTCGCTGGAGTAGGTTCCGCCGCAGACGGCCAGGTATCCTTCCCGGCTCTTGCGGGCAGCGGCCGTGATCTCCGCGGCCTCCGCGTAGCTGGTGTGATCCTTCCACAGCCAGGCTTGGGCGGCAAGGTTGCGGCGGAACTCCTTCTTCATGGCCAGCGGCGTACCGTCACGGTCTACCGGAATGGGCGTCGAGCCCGTGGTGTCCACGCCGATTCCGATGACGTTCTCGGGCTTGAATCCGCGCTTGCCCTTCGCCGCTCGCAACGCGCCGCCGACCGACTTGAAGAACCCCTCAATGTAGTCGGCCGGGTTCTGCCGGGCCAGGTTGGGATCCTTGGGGTCCAGCAGGATGCCCGCCTCACCGCTGGGATAGTTGAACACGTGCGAGGCGAGCTCCGCGCCGTTGTCCACGTCCACGATGATGGCCCGCACGCTGTTGGTCCCGTAGTCCACACCGATCGCGAATCGCTTGCCGTTTCTGTTCTGCACTGTTCCTGTCCTCTCGGGTTGTCCGGCAGCGCGGCGTACCCGCCCGTACGAGAAGATCGCGCAGGCTCGCACCCGCGGCTCGCCGTATTCCGTCGCTGCTTCGGAAGTGCAGAGCTTACCGCCAGGTCCGCCCGCGCGGCAACCCGGCGCGGACGCCCGGTCGAGGGATTAGCAGGTTGGTTGTCGTTTTGAGGGATCCCGTCAGGATCGCGATCGCCGCTCACGCGAGCGGCTGATCCAGTATTGGAAGGCCTGGAGAAGTACGTCCACTTTGCTGGAGGTCTGCAGCTTGCGGTGAATGTTGGTGATGTGCAGTCGCACGGTGGCCTCAGACACCTGCAGCTCGTCGGCGATGGCGGCGTTTTTCATGCCCGTGCACAGCAGGCACACAATCTGCTTTTCGCGGGGAGTCAACTGCCGGTCTTCACAGAACTGAGAAACCGCCTGCTTCAGCTCCTGGTCAGGCGTCCAGCTCGGTTCAGGCTTTCCTCGGTTAATTGCTGCCTCGCGCATAGATGCACCCAAGACTGCTAACCGTACTAGGTCACTGCACCTCCGACAACCTAGAGAATGAGCTAATCTAAGAAATCCTCACCCCGATCGTCGGCTCGCCTACGCCCTCAATTCGGAAACGAAGAGTGACTCGGCACGCCATCGAACCCAACGTTGCTCACGCCGAGCGCTGCCGCCGCTGGCGTCACCGCGAGAGGTCAAGCTTGGCCGGTCAAAAAGAAACGCAGCCCGCGCGACGAGTTCGCGGGCTGCGCTGCGATGATCGATCGCTCAGTTGTCGAGCGGGCTTTAGTTCCGGGCGAAGGCCGGGGCATCAAACGTGAACGAGTACGTCAAACTGGCCGAGAAGTTGTCCTCCTGATCGTCCCCGTCGAGCGTCCAACGTGTGCCGAAGCCCAGGCCGTGATGCTTGGTGATGGCCCACATGCCGCCGAACTCCATCGAGTGCTGGTTGCGGTGGCCTCGGTATTCGCTCGTCTCGTGGATGTAGTCCAGCATGAGCGAGAGATTGTCGGTGACCAGGTACTCGGTACCGGCGACGAAGCCCCATTGGAAGTCGCGCAGATCGCCAGGATGCTTCTTCTCGCGGGGCATCGGGCTGTCGCCCGAGGCGACCTTCAGGAACGGGTTAAAGTGCACGCGCCAGCGATCCGTGAGCGACTTGGTCACGAGGCCGGTCAGTTCCCAATCCAAACCGCTGCCGCCTTCGCCGGTCGGAATGAACAGCGTGTTACGCAACGCGAACGCCGGGGCCCAATCCTTCTCTTCCCACAGGCGCCACTGCCAGCCGAACTCGGTATTGAAGTTGCCCTCGGCATCACCATCGCCGAGCAACCACGGCATGGCCAAACTCAGCTGATGGTTCGGAGCGATGCCCCACTCGCCCATCACGAACAGACGAACATCATCGTCGGTCCCGTCACTGGAGGTGGCGTAGGTCACCGTGTGCAGAAGCTGGATTGTGCCCGTGTCCTGAGGATCGGCGCTGCGCATACGAACCGGCGCCCAGATGTCCCACTCGCTGCCCATGCCGACGGTCGCGGGGCGTTCATGGCGTTCAACCTGGGTCTCGACTTCGACCGTGGCGGTCTGTGGATCCGCCTGGGCCAGGCTCAACACCGGCGTCTCCTCGAAAGCATATCGGTCGGCTGAGTCCCCCTGCCCGTTCGCCACCGATGTCACCAGCAAGGCAGAAACCGCCACCGCCGAGATTGCGCGTAAAAAAACCATTCCATCTCGCTCCAAACAGGAAACCTGAATGTCACCGATCAACGGTCCGCCTGGCACTGACGCTCAGGCCAGTGCCGAATGAGTGCATTGCATTCTAAATGGCTCTGGCGGGGTGTCAACCGGAAATGAGAAATGCGGTATGGCAGACTTACGTAACTGACGGTCATCCGCCTCGTGTATTGCGCAGCCGCGGATGATAGCGCAAAAGTTGCCGATTGGCAGCGCCCGCGGACTGCGCCGGATCGTCCAAAGCCGCGCGCTTCACGGACGCGACTGCGCGGCCATGTGCGAGTAACTCGGGTCTCCTTCCAGCCGATTGGCCAACGCTACACCGTCACCTCGCGAACGTTGACCGCCCTGCCATCGATCGGTACTGTAGGGGATTGCAGAGAACCAAGCTGGAGGCGTGCCCGAGCGGCTGAAGGGACCGGTTTTGAAAACCGGCGTACGCGAAAGCGTACCGGGGGTTCGAATCCCTCCGCCTCCGATGGCAGAGCCGAGAACTGGGGAAGATTCTCCGCCCGCTCGATCTCGGGAACGGCGGCATCAGGCGCAAGACCGTTCCGAGAGGGATCGGCCGGGGAAGCACGCTGCATGTATAAGGAGACGGCGGGGTCAAGCCCCGCCGCTCGCTGGATGCTCCAGATCCCGGTCCCTAGTCCCCAGTCCCCAGGCCCTTGCCTTTCAGCTTGCGGACGTTGGCTGCGAACTTCGCGTCGTACTCGGCCTGGAGCCGGCTGCGCAGGCCGGCGTCCGCGGTCAGCACGACCATGCGGGTCAGGTCGAGCCTACCCAGCTCCAGGCTCACCGCGCCGTTCCCGGCCGGCTGATGCTTCACGTCGAGCAGGCCGTCGGCGGAGACCTCGAACACGTCGGCCGTCTTGATCCACGCCGGCGGCGAGACCTTCACCCGGGTGTTGAGCCGGGGCTTGTACACCGTCCCCAGCCGATCGGAGGCCAGGTTATCGTTGACCACCAGCAGGATCATGGTGTCGCCGCCGGCGAGCAGCGACCGGCACCAGACCATCTTCGACGACTCGACCGGCACGCGGGCCGGACAGCCGATCGCCACCAGGTCGCCCACCGTCCGGGCTTCAGCGCCGAGCAGGCCGATCTCGGTCCACAGCGGCTTCATGTCCTCATGACCCACGCCGTGATACCGATCGTACTGGCAGTACCACCAATACGAAATCTGCTTGGCTCCCGCAGCCAGCGCGTAGTAGACCTCGACCCGCTTCTCCTCCGGCGTCGGCCCGCGGTACGGCGTCTCCTCGGGCGGGAAGTCAAACTTGCACGTGTGCAGGATCAGGTGCATGGGATTGGGCGCGCCGGCCGACTGGTAGATCTCGCCCACGGCGTAGACGTAGGTCGGTTTGAGGTACGCGCCGAGGTTGGTCGGGTCGCAATGCCAGACGCTCTGTACGCCCTCCTGGTAGTACGGGTCTGCACAGGGAATGTCCGGCAACTGGGCGTACATGTACCAGTTCTCCGGCTTGTACGTGTTGTCGATGTTCAGGAGTAGCGGCGTGGCGGCCTGGTCCTTGCGGCGGAACAGATGGCAACGGTCCACCAGCCACTGGGCCAGGCTGCCGAGACGCTCTTCGGGCGGCAACATCTTGCTGGCGAAATCCGCCGCGTCGGGTTCGTCGGTGAGGAAATAGAAGATGGCCGGATGTTGATCGTTGATCCAGTGGAGCATGCGGCGGATGCCCAGTCGCTCGAGCATGGCATAACCCGCCTCCGAGTGCATGAACTCGTTGGCCGCCCCGGGGCAGTGGCTCATGTGCAGGTTGATGTTGTGCAGATGCAGGTCGTTGAGGAATCGCGGCCCCACATCCTCGGGCGTCCCTGAACCGTTGTCGCATCCCCACATGCCGTACAGGAACCCAAGCTGCCAGGCCCCCAGTCCGGCCATGGCCACCGTGCCGTCGGCGTAGTCGGCACGGAACACGTGGAACGAGCCGCGGGGCACGGGCCGATCGAGGACGATCGTCGCGGCCACGGTGTCAACTTTTTCATCGGCGACGATGCGCGAGCGTGCGGTCACATCCCGGCCGTCGAGCCAGAGCTTCGTCGGAGCGATGCCCTTGCCGCTCGGGTGCCGCAGGTAAACGTACGCGGCGTCGAGCTCGGGCGAGAAGCTGATGCTGTAGAAGCGCGGTTGACGCTGCGACGATCGCAGCTTCATCTCGACCGTCTTGCCGCCGACGGGCACGCCGATGGTCATCTCGTCCACTTGCGGCTGACGTCGCAGGCGGATGGTGACCTCGGCCAAACCGCCCGGCGGAATAATCATCGGTTCGACCTTCCACCAGACCGGCGTGCCGGCGACCGTGAGCTTCTCGATCTGCTCGGCAGGCAGCTTGGAAAACCGCAGGCTCGACGGGTATTTCTCATCCCCGCGCACGCCCTTGTAGGGACCCTCGGGCGCGACGCCCTTGGCCAGGCTGACGCCTTGCAGGAAGACGTCCTCGACCTGCAGCGGCCGGTCCGTGCTGTTGCGGAAGTACGCGAACAGGTAGCCGCCCAATGGCATGTCGGCATGACCGTAGCGAACTTTGTCGCCGTTCTCGTCCGTCCACGGCCATCCCTCGCGCCACAACGGCGCGAACTCGGGATAAGCCACATCCGGCAGGTACACGGCATGGATGCTGCCGTCGGAGCCCGGTGCCGCGAAAGCCACCGCGCCGACCACGGATGCCGCGAGCGCACCACCGATGATCAAGTTGGTCTTCATATGCGTATCCAGTCTCCCCAAGAGCTGTCAGCCATCAGCTCTCAATTTTCAGCGGTCGGCCGAGCGTCCGGGTTACACTCACAACTCAGAGCTCCTCGAACCGGAATGCGAACACATCGGCGTCTTTGAGCACGAATCGCAGCCGCACCGGCTTGCCCGCCAGCGAGCCAACGTCGGCGCCGTTCTTCCATCCCACCGGCCGTTCCAGCTCGTCGCCGAAAATGCGCGGGCACTCGGCCAGCGTGTAACCCGGGATGGGCTTGCCGTCGACGTCCTGGATCTCGACGAGCACGTGAGCGACGGCCGACGTCGAGACGTTCAAAACCAGCCGATTACCCTTGAAGATCAGCGGCTTGGTGACGACCTCGCCGCCGTCGTAGCCCGCGTTGATGCTGGCGAAACCATCGAGCCGCACCGTGCCTCGCCGCAGCGAGGGGATGCCGTCGGCGTCCTCCTGCCAATAGATCGACAGCTCCGACGGGCTCGTCTGCAGGATGCCCCATGCCGGCGTCTGGTTGATATGGGCGTTACCCCAGTTGTGCGGTTCCAGCCCCGGCCGGATGAACGCTTCCATGAAGCAGCGATGCCAATGCTGCCCGTCGTGACTGGACATGAACACCGCGTCGGAGAAGCCGTCGGTCTCGCGCGGCACGAAACCGATGACTTTGCACTCGCGGGGATGGACGAACCGCATGGGCAACCCGATGTACAGCCGCGGGTTCCGCTCGTACTGGAAGATGCCGTTGGTGTAGAAGTGCTCGGTGGGCACGGGGCCGTAGTCCAGCAGCTCCGACTTCGTCCAGTTCACGAAATCCTTGGACGTGCAGCGAGCCACATTCTTCTTGCCGTCCTTGGTCTCCCGCACGTAGCAGACGTATTGCTTCTGCACCACGTCCCAGAAGGCCGTGTTGTGCGAATCGAACGCCCCGTGTGTGATGATGGGCTCCTTGCGAAGCGGTTTGAAGTGAATGCCGTCGGCCGACACGTATGCGGCCAGCGTCTTGCGGTCGTCGGTCTCGCCGGGCAGGAGCGTGACGTCGCAGGTCACGGCCTTGTAGCGCTGGTCGGGCCGACACGCGGGATTGCGGTCGATGAAGGGCGAGAAGTTGTGCGCTTCGTGGAACGCTTTGGCCTCGGCGGTGAAAAAGATGTTGTTGTCTTTGGAGCCCTTGCACTCGATCAGGCCGAGGTTGGGCCGCGTCCAGTGGATGCCGTCGTCACTGAAGGCGACGCAGGTGTACTCGCGGTCGGTGTTGCCGAAGCCGCGGTAGTACATCCGGTACTGCTCGCCGTCCTTCAGCATGGTCACATACGCGGAGTTGTTGCCTTCCCAGGGAGCGTCGAAGCGAAACACGACTTCGCGCCGGACGGGGCTGTGCAACTTCAGCCGGGCGTTCTTCATCTCGTCGATGAGCCAGTCATCCACGAATAGTTGCCAATCCGAGCCGACGTCTCGCGGCCCCTGCGAATCCCGGACGGGCGCCGCCGCGCGAGTCGCGTTGATTCCGACCGCCAGGCACGCGGAAAACGCCCAGACGATCCCACAAAACTTGCTATAAACCATCGAGACTTCTCCTCCAGCCCCAAGAAGAGCCCTCACCGCCGGGCCGCGGCCAGTCTACAAGAACGCCCCAAATCTGTCCACAAAGTCAGATGCTCACCGGCTCCGTCCGGCGGGCACAACCGCACCACGAACGCGCTGGTCCGAGGCAGTCTGGCGATCGGACGGTGTAAACTTTTGACACTCCGAACGGCAATACATAGCATGGAGGGTTCATGGTAACCGTCTGATACCGAAGCGGGCCGCTGCTTGAATACGCCGTGTCGTAACGGCCGGTGTGGTTTTGCGCGCAGCTTGCTTCGGACCTACCCGCGCTTTCGATCCCCCGTCCAATCCAAACGAGTCACCATACACAAAATCGCACGCCGCCCGAACAGGCTATGCGTGCACCGAGAGAAATACTGCCATGAACGACCACGAACGAAACGACTTTTTCTACGAGATGTTTCACCCCTCACTGGCTCGGCTGGGGCCGGGAAGCGAGGCCACCACACTCAGGGCGCTGGATTGCATCCGCGCGGCCATGGCCCGGGACGAACCTCGCCGCCCCGCGACGCCGCTGCGGATTCTCGATCTCGGCTGCGGGACGGGACCGCAATCACTCGTGCTGGCCCGGCATCTCGATGGCCGAATCCTGGCCACCGATCTGCAGTCGGCGAATCTCGAAGCTCTGCGCCGTCGGGCCGAGGCCCAAGGCGTGGCCGAGAAGATCGAAACCCGCGTGCACGACATGCGGACGCTCGAGTTCCCTGAAAGGTCGTTCGACCTGATCTGGAGCGAGGGCGCGCTGTTCTGTATGGGCTTTCGCGAAGGGCTCGCACGCTGCCGCAACTGGCTGAGCCCAGGCGGGTTCTTTGCCGTCAGCGAGTTGTGTTACCTCCGGCCTGATGCGCCGCCGGAGTGCCGCCGGTACATCGAGGGCGCGTATCCGGCCATCACCGACGTCGAAACCAATCTGTCAGCGATGCGGGAATGCGGCTACACGGTCATCGATCACTTCGAGTCCCCGGTAACCGACTGGCTCGATGAGTTCTACAACCCGCTCGAACGCCGGCTGAACCTGTTGCGGGAACGGCATGCCGGCGACGCCGAGCGAATGGACATGATCCAGGGCATCCAGGCGGAGATCGACAACTACCGTCAGTACTCGGCCTATTACGGCTACGAGTTCTTCATCCTGCGGCGATAGGCCGCGAATGCCCGCCCCTCGCATGTAACAACCCCGGCGTGAACGCCCTCACGCCGGGGTCGTTTGCTGAACGCGCGAACGCATCTGCTCGCATGAAAAGGCGCGAACCACAGAGGTCGCAGAGGAGCACAGAGGCGAGCATCTCAGCTTTTCCTCTGTGACCCCTGTGGTTCATCAGGTCGAAGGAGCGTATCACCTCGCCTGTCAGGGCCGACGACATCAGATCCGTCCTCCCGAGGCCTTGTGGCGGCGGGCGGATCAGGCGCGACTTGACCAGTCGCGGTGCATGCAGTCGAGGCGGGCACGGTCGAGCGGGCCGGCCAGGACGGCGACACGATAGCTGAGGGCCAGCGTCTGGCCCTTCGGCAGGCGCCACGGTTCCTTCTCGTCGATCCAGAAGAACGGCGTGGGCGAGGCGAAGCCGTAGTCGCGGGTGAACCATTGGCACGGATACCAGGGATTCTGCGGATCATCCATGAGCACGATGGACTCGGTCTGGCCGAAGCGGACGCCCTCGAATCCACACCAGGAGGCGGGCTGGCCGAAGGTCGCTTTCTCGCCGGACTGGCCCGCGGAGTTGAGCAGCCGACCGCCGCCCAGCGGCGCCAGTCCCCGCGCCGCGCGAACGGCAAAGAGCGAATGGTTGGTCTTGGTAATCTGGATATCCGTCCGGGCCGTCAGCGCGATCCGGCAATCCAGGATGCGCGTCGATGCGTCGGGGGCGGTGATGCGATAGGTACGGCGATCCTCGATGATGGGCTCGTCATCGCCCCGCCGCCAGTCGCACACGTCGGCGAGCAAGACCGCGCGTTCGTCGGCCGATTCGATCCTGGGGCCGCGCGAGACGATCTGCCCGCGGCTCAGTGCGTCCTGCCAATAGTTGCCCCCGTTGACGTGATCGCAGCCGAAGAACAGCGACCGATGATGCGGCCAGGGCACCGACGATTCTTCCGTCACGCTCATCCCAGTGGCCGGCCCGGTCAGCGGATAGAAGTACGGATACTTCTGGTCCGCCCCGGCGCGGTAGCAACAGAAGACGGCGTCGTCGATTCGGACCCAAATATTGCGATCGCATTGATAGGCGGACAGTACGCCGCCCGGACGGTTCGAAGCTGGAATGTCCGCAGGGGGCGGCGTCTGCCCGGCCGCGTTGCCGACGGACCGCAAAGCTATCACCCCCACTGCCGCCGTCCCGCCTGCCTTGAGCGCATCCCGCCTGGAGAGCTTGGCGTCCATCCTGCTCGCTCCGCTGATGGAGTGTGGTCGGCACGCCGGCGGGCTACTCTTCCTCAGCCGGCACGACCGACAGATCGATGATGACTCGCTCGGAGTTCTCGGGATCGAGCCGCAGCGTGTACACCAGGAGCGAGTCACAGCTGTAGTCCACGCCCAGCAGCGACATGACCGGATCGGCCCGGACGGCATATTTCTCGACCGCGTTGGCGTCGGGATCATCCAACGGAGCAGCGGTGAAGTAGATGCCCGTCCGCAAAGCGGCTTCGATCACCGGCGCGTTGTTGAACGGCTGGAGGTCCGCGGCCTGAATGCGATTGATCAACGTCTGGCCGCCCAGGCTGAAGACGCGGCCGCAATTGACCGCGAAGCTCCGCCGCGGCGTAACGGTGTCGGGATCGAGACCCCGGTTGAAGGGCGTCGGGTCCTGGTCGGGATCGACGGCAAACTGACCGTAGATCGGCTCGGAGGTCTGATCCTGCGGATCGTACGACCCGAACGTGAAGATGGCTCGATACGGAGTCTGGTTGTCGAAAACCACTTCGATCGTGCCGCGTCCGCCGGCCGCGCCGCTGCCCAAGGGGTAAATGGAGTTGATCCAGATATCCTGGCACGAGGGCAACGCGACCAGCAAGAGCAGCCCGACCAGTGTCCGTCCCCAACGCTTGGCTTGTTTCATCGTGTCACTCCGCCATCCGGGATTTCCGGTCCATTACACACCCGGGCGTGCCAAAACGCAACGGCCGAAACGTCACCGCCGGCTCGAGGCGAGCCGGCCGACAAAACCTTGCGCCGGTCCGCCCGGCGCGACGCGTTTCGCAATGGCGCGTTTTTATATATCGGCGCCGCTCGCCGGTTTTCGCAAATATGGGCTTGGGGGGCGAGCATCTTGCCCACCTCGGCGGTGGTAGGGACGCTCGGCGAGGAACCAGGCGCAAAGGGCGCGGTATCGTTCAAGTGGAGAGAAAAGCTATCGGTCCTACGGCTCCAGCGAGCAGTGGCTGCCCAGCCAGGCGCGGGGAATGTCGAAGTCGTCGGGGCCGTCGACGCCGAGGTGCCGATGAGTCGAGCTTTCCTTGGAAGGCGGCGCGGCCAGCGTGCCCCCCACCGTCCAGCTCAGCATGGCCGGCGAGTCCTGATAACCCATGGGACAGACGGAAGCGTGCAATCGCGCGTGCTTGAACCACTGATCGCTCATGAGGCGTCGCGCCGTCGCGGTCACGTCCATGATGTCGTCGGGATCGTGCGTGTGCCGCAGCCCCAGCAAGTGTCCGATTTCGTGCGTGGTCACGTTGGCCAGAGCCTGGGCGATTTCCTGGTCGTCGGGCTCGAAGGCGGAGAACAAGTGAAACGTCTCGGTGTAAACAATGGCTGCTTCGGAGACATTGTCGTTGAACGGGTCCACGCCGTCGGCCACGCCGAGCAAGTCGGGGTTGGCCGTGCCGAAGTAGACGATGGAGTGCGGGCCGGGCGGAACCGCGGGATCGGAAGCCAGGTAGATCTGAACGTCGATGCCTTCGTAGTCGGCCCGGACTTTCTCCAGCACGGACCGGACGATGACGTTTGTTCGTCCCGCGTAGCGAGAATCGATGGAAGCCGCATCAAATGGCGGAATGACTGAGAAGTGTCGGCCAGCCACCGTCACGCTCTCTGCCCCATCGAAGCTGAGTAGAACCAGTTGGGGACGCCGGGTCCGTCCATGATTGTTGCGGGTGAGATCCACCGTGGCGGCATAGGCGTTGGGCACACCCGCCTGCGGAATGGAAGCCACGAGGAAAAGGTGTTCGACCGGCTCGGGCACGAACAACGTCAAGGCTCGCGGCTGGTGCGAATTTTTGGCGCATGTTCGAGCCAGCAGCCGCTGGTACGGGTCGAACACGCACAGGCAGGTTTCGCCCTCGACGGGCGTTTCAATGGCCGCTTGCAGATAGTTGTTGTCGCCGAGCGGCCCCAGGGTGAACACGTCGTAGTCGTCGGGCGAATCGACCCGGCCTTCGATGCGAACGGACCGCGAAGCCGTCACGGCCATGCCGGCGGCAAAATCATCGTTGGGTTCCTGTTCCTCAAGTGCGCCGTCGTCGAGAGCCATCAGTTCGCCCGGCCTGGCCGTTTCCTCATTCCCGGTGGAGTCCACCGGAACACAACCACACCATGTCCAACCGATTGAAATCGCGACCGCGACACCCCTTCTACCTTTCAATTGCATGTGGGAACCCCGGCCCGCACGAAGGTCGCGTTGCGCCGGTGCAGGCCGGTGAACTTATAGATTGCAGCGCCACCGGTGTGGCTCAGTGTGATACCCGCCCGGGTTGGTCACTACTCGCGAGAATTCCCGAGGTGAATTGCGTGGCGGATGCGGCCGGCTGGCGTACCCGTTTGCAGCGCCCGCGTAAGATCAAAAGCTGCACCTTCTTAAGCGCGCGGATCGATCGGGCCGCCGGTCGCGACGCCGTGATCGCCCGCGGGTTGGTTCCCTAGGTTGTCCATGGTCGTGCTTCCTAACCCGCCGTCCAGACCTGGCGTTCAAAGGCCTGCCGATCGACAAATGCACGCGAGCCCGAGCGTGAGGCGGGCGGGAGGCCCGACGAGGCGAACGCGAAAGGCGGTGACCTGAATCGGGCCGGCCGGCAAGAAGCACACTGCATGTGAGGGAGATCCGAAAGGAGAGCACACTGCGCTGGATAGGCGACGGCCGAGGCAAGCCCCGCCGCTCGCGGGGGTTGCATGCGAGGGTCAGGTTGCGGGGTGGCCGAGAGGGCGGCGGCCATAGCCGTCGAGGCCGCCGATCATCCAGGACAGCGGCACGTGGCGGTGACCGCCCAGCGTGAGCAGCGTGGCAAAGAGAATCTTGATGTCGAGCCAGAGCGAGAAGTGCCGCACATAAGCCATGTCGTAGTAGATCCACTCGTGGAAGTCGCCCTGCGAGCGGTCGGGGGCGCGGCAAATTTGCCAAAGGCCGGTGATCCCGGGTCGCACGGACAAACGGGCCTGCCGCCACGCCACGCAAATCTGGTTTTCACGGAACGGTGACGGACGCGGGCCGACCAGACTCATGTGTCCGACGAGCACGTTGAACAGCTGCGGCAGTTCATCCAGGTTACTCGCTCGCAGCCACCGGCCTACCCGCGTCACGCGCGGATCGTTGGCGAGCTTGAACTGCGGACCGTCCACCTGGTTCTTGTCGAACAAATCGCGCTGACGGCGATCGGCGTCGGGCACCATGGTGCGAAACTTGAGGCATTTGAACTCCTTGCCGCCCCGCCGCTCGCGGATGTGCCCGAAGAGCACCGGGCCGGGTGAGTCGAGCCACACGAGCAAAGCGATCAGCAGGAGCAAAGGCGACAAAACGATGAGCGCCGAAGCCGAGACCAACACATCGAAGGCCCGCTTGGCCACCCGCTCGATCCGGCGGGCATCGTGGACCGGTGGTGCGGTGAGTTCCAGCGGCACGAAACTCGAGTCCGTCGGCGCCGCGACGTCATCGTGAACCGGACTATCCGGCGACGGCTCCGTCGAGACGCCGCGGGCGTCAATCACCTGATGCCGAACAATTGCCCCTCTCGGAACCGTCGTCCCCGGCAGCACCACCGCCTGGGCGATCACCGCCTCGTCCTCGATCTGCACGCCCGGGCCGATGATGGTCGGTCCCACGATGGTGACGTTATCGCCGATGACGACGTTCTCCCGGACGAGCACATGCGACACCAGACGAGCGGAGCGGGGAATCGTGCAGCCGCCGGCCACACGAACGCCTCCTGGCGAGGAACGGTAACCACTCGGTACGGGCCCGCGGCTCGCCCGCACGAGAACCTGCTCGCTGAACGCCAGGTAGCAGTCGATCTGCTGAAGATTGAGGATTCGGCAGGACACTGGCTTGTCGCGGGTGAGGACACCGCGAACGGTCAGTTGATGCCGCAACTCGCCGATGGAGTCGAACCGCACGCCCCAAAGCGCCCTTACCGGTACGACCGAGTACGCGATGGAATGGCCGGCGACTTCCGGCCAGTTTGCGGTGGCATAGAGCCGCTGCACGCGCCGAACCTGTCCGGCATGATCGGATTCGATGCGTTCGACGGCCCGATCCAGGCGGTTCCCGACGGCGATGGCATGCGTAGCGCCGTGGTACTCGCGTCCGGCGTCTCGCATCTCACGCGGATGGGGCCAGGGGGCCGGCCAGCTCCTCGTGTCCAGGACGACGAAGAGGTCGGAGCTGTCCAGATCCTCGATGACACGGTCCAGTTGCTCGCCGGTGACGCAGCGGACCGCCGGCCCCGCCTTGCCGAGTGACATGGGCACGGATGGTGCCGTGTCGGTCGTCCTCAGCCACACGACCATTCTCGGCTGCAGTTCCGCAAGCCAGGCAACGGCCTGTTCGAAGACCGAGGCCGCACCCGCCGGAAGCGCCAGCACCGACCAGTGCTGACCGTCGTCACCCACGACAGGTGCCGTGCTGTCGATGATGAGGGGAACGTAGCCCATGGACGATCAGAAAAGCAGTTGTACTCAACAAGCCACTCGAACCGCCGCCGGCTGCTTGGGCAGCCAGGTCGGGCTCCAGATCGTGCGGTAATCGTCCGCCGGCCGCCGCCCCGTCCAGAAGGTATCTCGCAATTCCTGGCCGGCCGGCACATCCGTACGTTGGGCGAGCAGGCAGTTGTCCACCACGGCGTTACGACCCGCACGGCAGAACGACCAGAATGTGGACCGGCTGACCACCGCCCCCTGCTCGAGATGGCATCCCGTGCCGATGGACGTTGGTCCGACCACGACGACGTCCGCTTCCAGCGTGCAGCCCGGCCCGATGATGGCCGGCCCGATGATGCGCACGCTCGGGTGAATCACGCACGCGCGGTGCACCCGGGCTTGGCCGACGGTCAGGTATTCGGAACCGCAAACGGCATCGAGCGATTCACAGATCATGATTCGATTGGCCCGCATGTACGATTCCAGATCCGTCACGCGCAAGACCTGCTCCGCGTGCACGCGGAACATGCCGACGCGTCCGCCCAATCGTCGCAGGTGCGGCAGGAGCGTCTCTTTGATGTCCTGGTATCCCGTCGGGGCGATGCGATCGAGCACTTCGCGAGAGAACAGGTACATGCCGGTGGGTTCGAGCGAGCCGGCCGCCCCGGGGCAGGCCACCACCGTTACCAAGGATCTGCTGCTGCGATGATGGCGGACGGCATCGGTGATGCCGATGCGCGGCACGATCATGCCCGACAGCATAAGGAACGTTTCGGCGTCGCAGTCGACGGCGGCATCCCGGAAGCAGCCGGCTGGGCCTCGGGGCATGACGTCGCAGTAGTAATCGAGCGAGAGGCCGAACTCGCGTCCATCGCCGAGGTGCCGCCGCACCGCGCTAGTGTTGCTGTTGGCGCAGACAGCCGCCGAGCGAATGCCCTGTGCGCTCAACCAATCAAGGCCATGGGCGATGATCGACCGGCCGGCGAGTTCCAGCAACGGACGACAGGAGATCTCGCCGAAGGCGTCACCGCCCCATCCGTGGTCGCCCGCCACCACCACCGCATGGATCGCGGCTGTACCGTCGCCGGGGTCCGCCGGCCTGCTCGCGGGCTGCGACTTCGGGCGGGTGGCGTCCGCCCGTGCCGGGTTTTTGTCGCGAGAACTCCGCCGAGAGAGCGGCGGAGCCACGGTCGTCGCCGTCCCGCCGCTCTGTTCACCGCCCCGGCTCCATCCCGCGCCGCCGCTGTCGGCCGTGGCTTCGATTGCATCCCCGTCACGATCGCTCATGATCTTCTCCCTGCCCATGAGTGGATGACTGTCCCCGTCGGCCCGTCCGTGCCTCGAGCCCGAGCCCGCCGGGCCGGCCGGCTCTCTGTCGCATCCAAGTGACTTTATTGTGTCACAAAGATCGACATGCTGGATGCCCGGGCCGCTCCGAATCACGAACCCGTCCGGTACCCTTTACGACTTGAGCTCGCCATCGCTTCACGGTCCGGCTGACCGCCTCGCGGACCGCGGTGCGACGGTTGTGGCTCCGCTGTTGCCTCTCGCCTTTCCACACACGTGATCATAAGTACGTCGGGCGGAACAAGACGACTCCGCCGCTGGCGACGCGCGACACACCAGGGAATTCAGGACCGGGCGGTTACGCCGGTCGGGGCCGCTCTTCTGCGGTTTCCGGCAAACCCCGAACGCGCAGCCGTCTAATATTCCCATTGTCACGAGCCCGCGTGATTTCCATAATTGTTGCATCGCGGGAACCGCTACGGAGCGGGACCTTAGCGAACAACGGCGCGGCCGGGATACGCGAGCTTCCAACAACTTCACTCTGTTTTGAACGACGTTTCGAAGTCTGCGGCGGGAGACCGGAGTTCCCGCATCAAGCGTTCGCCCTCGGCACCGGCGGGCGGGCACGGGAGCATCGCGGATGACGCTACGGGCACACGCGTGCGATTGCTGTGGGGCGCCGGCCCGCGTCCATGTCCTGCACGACATCGGCCAGCCGGGCAGCGTCCGTCATTACTGCATGAAGTGCGCTGACGGATGCGAGCCGAACGTCAGTTCCGGCTCCTTGAACCGCGGGGCCGCCCTCCTCGCCATCGGCTCGCTCCTGCTGAGCGTGTCGCTACTGGCCCGTGGATTCAGCATCAAACATCACGCGGGGCTGACGTTCTGGCCGACCGTCATGCTGGTTTCGGCGCTGCTCGTCGTGGTGTCGGGCCTGATGATCCGGCTCACCAGCCTTTGCTTGCTCGGCGTCTTTTTCGCGACGGCAGTGTTGGTCAGCGAGTATCTCGGGCTGCGAACCGAAACCGGCTTCGGTTTCGGCCCGATGGCGGCTCTGCTGGTGCTGGTTTTGATCACCGTGGCCGGCGTACTCATCCGGCGGAGTCCGCGGCCGGTGTTTCGCACTTCCGAACGAAGGCAGCAAGCGGCAGACGACTCGTCACGACGAGCCTGAATTGATTGCGGGAAAGGCCGGATCACGCTGTTCAGGGAACAGCCGCAGAACGACCCGGATTTCGGGGCCGGGCAAGTTGAGCATGAGTTTGAACGAGAATGACGTAACCGCCGCAGGACAGGAATCGGCCGTGGCATCCGAGTCAACGACTCCGATGCGCCCGAGTCCACCCCTGCCGATCGAACGAGGCGGACGTGGTGTGTTTTCGTTGTAACGTCGCAGGAGAAGTTCCTGCCGACCCGCATTACTCGTACCGGGGTGAACCGATGAACGCCTGCAATCATACCAACCAACAAACGGCCAGAATCCTGATCGTCGAAGACCATCCGGTCGTGCGGCGGGGGCTGGCGGAACTGATCAACGCCGAGCCTGATCTGAGAGTCTGCGGCGAGGCCGACGATGCACCGGCCGCCGTCCAGTTGCTCGGGCAAGTCCATCCCGATCTGGTGCTGGTGGACATCTCGCTCAAGCGCGGCAACGGTATCGACCTGGTCAAGCAGATCAAGGCCCGCGACGGCCAGGTGAAGATCCTGGTAACCAGCGTGCATGACGAGGCACTGTACGCCGAGCGAGCCTTGCGGGCCGGAGCAATGGGCTACCTGAACAAATCGGAGCCCATCCCGACGATTCTCAACGCCATCCGCCAGGTGCTGCGCGGCCGCATCTTCCTCAGCATGCCCATGGTCAACCGCATGCTTCAGAATCCCGTCCAGGACAACACGCCCGAGTCGCCGATCGCCAGCCTGTCGGACCGTGAACTGCAAGTCTTCGAACTGATCAGCCGTGGCCTGACCACGCGGGAAATCGCCAGCAAGCTGCTGCTCAGCATCAAGACCATCGAAACGCACCGGGATCACATCCGCATGAAGCTCAAGCTGAAGAACAGCACCGAGCTGATCCACCACGCGGTGCAGTGGTTCCTCGAAAGCAACGCCGCCCTGCGGATGGGCCACGAGGAAAAGACCGACGTGCTGGAGGAGCGGCAGGCCGCCTCCATCGGTGCGGTGACCGCGAACGGCAACGGCAACGAACCGGCGGGAATGCCGGCTACTTACGCCGTCCCAGAAGCGTCTCGATGATCTGACGCTCCAGCTCAGCCGCGGGCTCGCTCTCGGACGAACGGCTCGCGGGCCGCAGTATCTGCGCCTCGAGAGCCTCGGCCCCCAGTTCCTGCTCCAGCGATTGCAGGGCGCGGGCCACGGGTTCCTTGTAGGCGGCATGCGCGATGATGCGATCGTCGTGGTAGCCCGTCCGTTCAGCCCAGGCCCGAACGGCCTGAAGGTATCTGCCCAGCGAGGCCGCCAGTTCCCCCATCCGCGCCCGGCGATCATACGCTCGCTCGAACCGCAGCGCGTGAGCGTGGATCTCCAGCAGAAACGACAAGTCCTCCACCGCTCGCGCCGACCAATCGCCGATCAGGATCCCCAAGCTGCCAGGCAGGTCGGGCTCGTCTGCCAGCCGTCGCAGTTCACCGGCCAGCAAGAGTGACTCCATCGCGTCCTGTCGGCCCAACGACTCCCAGGCCCGCACGAGCTTGGCCGCATCCTTGGCGACCAGTCGTCCGGCTAATCGCCGCAACGTGTGCGTACCGTCCATGGGCCGGCCATCCTGCCAGGCGGCGTCACTCAGCCGGGCGATGTTGGGCAACTGAACCAGCGGCGTTTGGGCGTTGCCCTGAAGGGCGTCGAGGCCAGCCTCACGCGCGGTTCGGACGGCTGCGTCAATGCCTTCGAATCGTAACTCGGTGAGTGGTGCCGACGGTTCGGTCTCGACCAGGTTGTAGGGAAAGTAAGTGGCCCGATCGAGCACACCCAATTCCCGGCACACGCCGAAGTGTTCGGGAAGACACACGTGCAGCCGCCACGGCTCAGTCAGACGCTGCTTGATCTCCGTGAGCGTCCGCCGCCAGTTTGCCTCGCGGCTGTCCGGCCCCCAGCCGTACCACATCCAGTAGATCAGCGGCTGACTCGCCGGGCGCGAGCCGTGGCGGTCGATCAGGGCCCGATGGCCGACGAGAATCGACACGAAGTCGGACGGCGGACTGCCAGGCCAGCCGCCCGGGTCGTTGTCGATGACCCAGTAGCCGTCCGCGTCCGGGACGGCCCGATAGAGATCGCTTCGTGCTTCCAGGATACGCTGCAGCGCGGCCGGATCTCCCGGGTTCAGCCGCTTTTCCAACCGCCGGTATTCGCGTTCGGCGATGGGCACACCGCCCGCGTTCTCCGTGATGCTGTTGGGGCAACTGCCGATGAACACCTTCATGCCCCGCTCGTTGTGGGCGTAGTCGACGATGGCGGCGTAGCGCTCGAGGTACGCGCGGTCCTCGGCCGAGAGCGGATGCGGCAGAAGCTCCATCATCGGCCAGATCTGGACGGTGTTGAAGCCCAGATGCGTGAGCAGGTCCAAATAGCGCTCCCAGTCCTCGCGGTGCCAGGAGCGCAGGGCGTACGGATGGTTGTACGCCCAATGCAGATGGGCGTACATGCCGCGCGTGGCGAAAAGCGGTTTGCGTGCGATCCGCAGCGGGAGCGGCAAACATACGTCGCCATCGGCGATCTGCAGAAGGCAGATCAGCTCGATGATGCCGAACTTGAGCCCGGCCGCATCGCTGCCCGTGATCGTGATGGTGACACTCCCGTCATCCGTTCGCGAGTCGATCCGGAATGCCTCGGGACTGGCCGCGACCTCTCCGTGCCAGTCAGGACCCGACGCCGCAACAGTCTCAGAAGCGACCTTCAACTCAATTTCGCAGGTCGCCGATCCGGCGCCGGGCACGGCCGACGATCGGCTGGAGAACTCGAACACCACCTTCTGGAAGTCCTCGACGGCGCGGCTAACGAAACGTGGTGCATCGGCGGGGATGAGGATGCGAGCGTCGCGTACCGAAACGCTGTTCGCAGCGGAATCGGCTCGCGCCCCCGCCGTGCCGACCAGCAACGCGCTGACGACGGCCACCACCATCCGGCGCGGCCGGAGACAACGACCGCGTTCAGACGTGTGTAGTACCGCGAGAAATCGGTTACCATTCATGCTCGATCCGCTTTCCAGGAGGAAGTCGTGTTTGTGACTCTGTTCGCCCTGTTGTTTGCGGCCGGCCAGTGTGCCGGAATCGAAAGTCCGAGCTCTGCGCCCGCCATGAAGCAACGGTCCTATTCGACCGGGGTGCCCATTGTACAAGGCGGCGTCGGCTGCACCATCATTCGGCCAGCCGACCGCGGGCCTTGGCATGACCTGGCCGACTCGATCGCGCGTGAACTGCGCCGGCTGGGGGCTCGCGAGGTGCGCGTCCTAAACGATACGGACGTGATCCCCAACCGTCTGGACCCGCTCCCGCCGGCACTGGCCGACCAGCCTCTGATCCTCCTGGGGGACCTCGAGTCGAACCGGGCGTTCTTCCCGTTCTATGCCAACTATTACACATATTGCGACGCGGACTACCCCGGTCAGGACGGCTACGTGGTACAGACGGTCGTGCGACCGTTCGGCAACAAGACCAACTGCCTGATCGTGGGTGCATCCTCAATCGACGGAGCTCGCGCCGGCGTCGAACGGTTGATTCAGCGTCTGGCCGCGCTACCGCCGGGCGAGAATGTTGAATTGCCGTACTGCCAGGACGTGAAACTCGGCGCACGGCTGGAGGCTATCATTGAGCCGATCGTTGCGTCCGCCTTGGAGCAGGATGGGGGGCCGCCGCCCATCGGCAGCGATGGTTCGAGTACGCGGGCCTCCGGGCCTGCCGGTCTGCCCGCCGACGCGATCGAGTATGGCACCGCCCGCGACCGCTTCACCAGCTACGCCCACCTCTACTTCTACACCGGTCGCGACGATCTCGCGCAGCGAGCGCGCGACTGGGGCGTGTACCTGGCCCATCGCGGCGAGCCCGGCGAAAAAGGCATCCGTATCGCCGACTACACCATGGAAAACCTCGCCGCGGCCTGGCGACGGGTGAGCCCGGCCCCGGTGTTCAAGCCGCAGCAACGGCAACTAATCGACACCCGCATGTATGAGACGATCGAGAAGAACGCGACCGCCTGGTGGCGACAGAAGGGCGCCATTCCTGAGATTGGAGGCAGACATCACACCACCGGAATGCTCGCGTGGTGGACGCTGATCCGCTGCATGCTGGAGCTCAGCGAACCCAACGACGCCGCACGCACGCAGTTGCAGGAGTGGCGGACCGAAGCCGAAGGCTACCTCGATGGACTGCTGCGGCATTACTGGGACGACTTGGACGACTACCAATCGGCCGATTCCGCCCAGATCGCCGCCAGCTATGCGTTGCAAACCGGCAGACTCGAATGGTTTAACAATGGGTTAGCCCGGCGGGCGGCTCAGAAACTACTCGCCCTGACGGACAACCGGGGCTGGTACGTCGGTGTGCAAGGCTATGGTGAAGCCATTCCCGGGTGGGAACGATTCACGCTCAACGGCGGTCTGCTGCTCGGGGCGTGCGCGTTTGTATATGATGACAACAGCTATGATTGGCTCCTCCAACGATTCCCCACCTTGTCCTCTTCATGGGGAGCATTACAGCCCTGGGGCTTGCACCAGTACGCGACGAACAAGACCAAAGGCGCCGCCGCACCCGCATGGCTGACCGGCATGCAGGTTCTGCGGCTCACCCCCTACCGCTTCGACCTCCTGACAAAGGGCACGTTCCTCAATAGCCCGCTCATGGACGGATTCGCCGTGGCCGGCCTGCGGGTACCGTCCATCGATTCAGAGCGCGCCTTCGACAAGGTCATCTTCCGATCGAGCAGCCAACCCGACGGCGCGTTCCTGCTCCTGCAGGGCATGTCCGGCATCGCCCTGAGCACCATCGACATGAACTCGATCATCCGCTACACGGACCAGGGCCGGATCTGGCTCATCCACAACACGGGGCGTATGTCGTTGTTCTTCAAGAACGCGGTCTACGTCAGCAACGGATTGAACGATGAACCCGTGCCGGCCGCGTGCGAACTCCTGGCCCAGGCGGAAAGCGACACCGTCAGCATGGCCTCGAGCCGGCTGGCAGACTACCGCGGCACGGACTGGACACGCAACGTGCTGTTCTGCGGCGAGCGGTTCACTGTCGTCATCGACCAGGTCGAGGTTCGCAAGCCCGGTTCCTACGTCGTGAGCTGCGCCTGGCGCACGCCCGGATGGGCAGAACTCGAAGCTGACCGGTGGACGGCCCGCCAGGACGACGTGACCTTCCACGTCGTGCCGGGCGAGCTGACCGGCATGACCAGCGAACGCTTCACCAGCGGCGACGGTGCCACTCGGCCGACCGTCCTGCGCCAGAACCGCCATATCGACGCCAGGCCGGGCGACAGCGTGGTTCTTGAAAACCTCTTGTACACCGCCTCGCCGCGTCGCGAGCAGGTATGCGACGTCCGCCGTGTGGCCCCGGGCGCACTGGCAATTCGCGTCGCGACGCCGGCCGAGGAGCAGTATTTCCTGGCTTTCGCTCATTCGAATGGACTTGATCTGCCGGGCATCGGTTCTGACGCCCGGGCCGGTCTCATCGCACCGGACGGCATCACGCTTTCGGACGCGACGTACATCACCATTGGCGATCACCGCGAGCGTCGCGAAGATCGCGGTTCGCTGCACGTGAAGCTCGACGCTGCCACGCAATCGGACGTGATCAGCCTCGTTCGCGAGTTGTTCGCGAGCAGTGACCGTTCGGAAACCGCCACGCTCGCGACCACGCCGCCCGCCGACAACCATGGAACAAGCTTGGCAACGCTCTGGGCCAACGACGGCCCGGCCACGCGAGGCAAGCTGGTGGACGGCATCGAAATCACGTCGGCCCCGAACCTGCACGGTCTCTCGCTGTTGACCACCGACTGGATGCTTCCGACGCTCGTGGCCGAGCCCAAGCTTTCGCCGCAAGGCGGCAGCGGACTGACGTTCGAGACGCCCAAACACATTGGCGGCCGTGACGCTGGTCGGACAACGCTCGAACCGCTGCTGGATCCGCTGGCGGGCAGCGAATTCACCATCACGCTTCCCCGCTCGCTGACCGTCAGTGAGATCGAATTGACCGGCCGCACGGCAGGGTCTATCACCACACCCATGCCACCCGCCCGGCTCGACGTCGAGTTGACGTTCGACGCGCCCGGCACGCCCGAGCGAACACGAAAACTCACGCTCGACCGCGAGACGCACTATCACAACCTCTACAAAGGACATGCGTATGCCTTCGAAACCTACCGGGCCCGGGATCTGAACGAACCGGCGTCGTCGATTCGCGTGCGCGTACTCGGCGGGCCGGACGCGAGCATGCCGCTGAACGACGTGCGCGTCCGCGCGACGGACGACGGCTTCCAGCCGGTGCAGGTACGGGCCATGGACCTCGACGGTGACGGCCACGATGAACTGCTGTGCTGGGCGAAACATGGCGAGTTCGCTCTGCTCGATGCCACGGGACGCCAGCGTTGGCGCCGCGACTTCGCCACGGACATCCTGGCCGTCGATGCCTGGGACATCGATGCCTCGAGCGATAACCCGGCGACACGGACACGTGAGATCTTCGTCAGTCTTCAGGACTGGCGGGTGATCGTGCTCAACCTCGATGGCTCCGTGCGCTGGCAGGTCAACTGGGGCGACATGAAGCGAAAGACCGACGGCAAGTTCTATTCCGACGGCAGTCTGGTCTACGGCATGGTGGCCTGGCAGCCGGACGACGCAGCGGAGAAGGAAGTTCTGCTGACATCCTACTATTTCGCGGCCACGCTCGATCCGCGCGGCAACCTCCGCGAGTGCTTCCGACGTTCCGGTCATCACACACAGATTCGTGAAGTGCCGCCAGGGCTGCCCGGTGCCGGCGGTTTGGTGACGCGCAGCGACATCCCCTGGACCGGCCCCGTTCCGCTGGAGTGGCTCGACCCGCGAACGGGCAAGGTCGTCACATCGGTGAACGTGCCGAACGGTCCGGCCGTCCTCGTGGAGGTGGATGACTTCGACGGCGACGGTCAGGCCGAGGCCATTGTCGCCACCGAACAAGGTATCGGCCTGTATTCGGCCAACGCCCCGCAGCGTCGATGGGAGCAACTCGCCGAGGCCGCCCTGACCGGCGCCGCCGTCGTCCCCGGCTCGATGCAGCAGCCGATCCGATTCGCGTACGGCCGGCAAGACGGGTACTGCTTCGCCTTGGGCATTGATGGTCGCGTGCTCGCCCAAAAGCTCTTCGACGAGCCGATCCGAAGCCTCGCCGCTCTGATGGCGCAGGACGGCACTCCCTTGGCCGTCGTCGCCACCGGCACCGCGCTGCGGTGCGTCCGGCTGACCGACCTGACCGAGGTCCATCGACTGCCGGGGCAGTTCCAGTTGGTCACGGCCGCGCGGACGGGCAGCGGGCGCATCGTGGTCGCGGTCCGGTGTTCGGGCGAGGTCGTCGCGCTGGGGCTGTAACCCCACCTTGCCCGCCGCCGCCGGGGCGGGTAACCTCAGTGGATGATGAATGATTCCGCATCCACGCAAACCCTCTTGGACGCGTCGAAGATCCAGGCGACGCTGGAGCAGTTGGCCCGCGAGATCGCGGCCGACTTGCCCCCCGACACCCCCACGGCGGTCATCGGCATCCGCCGTCGCGGCGAGGTGCTCGCCGAACGGCTCATCGGAATGCTCCGCGACATGGGCCTGGAGGGAATCCGGCACGGCTCGCTGGACATCACGTTGTACCGCGACGACCTGGCCGAGCTCGGCCCGCAGGCCATCGTACGCCGCACAGAGATCGACTTCGATATCAGCGGCATGTACGTGATCCTGGTCGATGACGTCCTCTACACCGGGCGCAGCGCCCGGGCGGCCATGGACGCACTGATCGACCTCGGCCGGCCCAAGGCCATTCGTCTGGCCGTGCTCATCGAGCGGCCCGGCCGCGAACTGCCCATCCAGGCCGATTACATTGGCCTTCGCGTGCCCCAGCAGGACGTTCAGGTGACCGTCCTGTTGCAGGAATCGGACCAGGTGGAAGAGGTGCGGGTCGGATGAGCACAGACATGACCGATACGCAAGCCGCCACGCCCAACCCCGCCGCGACCGCGGCCACGCCCGGCTCCGGCGGATTTGTCTGGAAGCGCAAGCATCTGCTCGGGCTGGAAGACCTGTCGGCCGAGGAGATCATGCACATTCTCCGGACGGCCGAGAGCTTCCAGGAGGTCTCGACCCGCAGCGTCAAGAAGGTGCCCGCCCTCCGTGGTCGAGTGGTGGTCAACCTGTTCTTCGAAGACTCAACCCGCACGCGGATGAGCTTCACACTGGCCGCCCAGCGACTCAGCGCCGACGTGCTGGACTTCTCGCCCAAAGGATCGTCGGTGTCCAAGGGCGAATCGCTGCGCGACACAGTGCGCAACATCGAAGCCATGGGCGTGGACACGTTCGTCATACGCCACTCCGCCGCCGGCGCCCCCCACCACATCACGCGCTGCACCAACTGCCACGTGATCAACGCCGGCGACGGCCAGCACGAACACCCCACGCAAGGCCTGATCGACATCTTCACCATCCGTGAGCGCAAGGGCCGCATCGAGGGCTTGAACGTGGTCATCGTCGGCGATATCGCGCACTCGCGCGTGGCGCGCTCGAATTTCTGGGGGCTCACACGGCTCGGCGCGAAGGTGACGTTCGTCGGGCCCACCACGCTCGTGCCGCGGGCGTTCGAGCAGTTCGGCGCCAAAGTCAGCCACGATCTGGATGCCGCCCTCAAGGAAGCCGACGTGGTCAACATGCTCCGCATTCAGCATGAGCGAATGACCAGTCAGGTCTTCCCCAGCATCGAGGAATATGTCCGACTCTTCGGCCTGACGCGCGAGCGCATGAAAAAGGCTAAGCCCGACCTGCTGGTCATGCATCCCGGCCCCATCAACCGCGGCGTCGAACTGGCCAGCGACGTGGCCGACGGCCCGCAGAGCAGCATCCTTCGCCAGGTCTCCAACGGCCTGGCCATCCGCATGGCCGTCCTGTTCCTGTTGAATCAGGTCGGGAATGGCGAGGGGTGAAAAAGCAGGAGACAGAAGCCAGGAGACAGGAGACTGAAGAGAAGAGA
>ERZ795046.146-NODE-146-length-91318-cov-16.237917_pt1 | contig 91318 bp, 77 predicted proteins | sample MGYA00375130_ERZ795046 | MGnify/ENA primary metagenome ERZ795046 (study PRJEB30175, sample SAMN05720202) | activated sludge metagenome | isolation source: anaerobic digester from wastewater treatment plant | place: Japan | collected 2015-05-15 ... | reverse complement strand
ATGGTTTTGTTTTAATTTTCCATTAGTACCTAAACTTTTATAATTCTATTTCCATTCTTTCTAAACAATACGATAAATTATTAACTTCTGTGGGTAAAACTCCCTGGGCTACAATAGGAGCAAGAATTTATGTAGATATGAGAGATAATCCATCTTCAAACTTTATCAAATTAGATGGTGAAAGACCTGTAAGATTATTTTTGAAAGATCTTGGAAAAGATTATCAAGTTAAAGTACAAAATAACGAAAAAGAACGTAACTCTTTAACATATAACGAAAGAGATTTACGCAAATATTTGACTTATTATGTTTACACTTACAAAGAAATTTATACAAAAACAATTTATCAAGAAGCGTCAAATAAAAAACAATTTACCCAATGGGTTCATCCAGATATCGTTGGGGTTTATTTTCATATTGATAAGTGGGAAAATGAAGTTCTTGAAATTGCTGGATATTTTGGTAATCCAGGTTTGAAACTTTTCTCTTTTGAATTGAAAAAGAAGTTAGATTTCAACAACTTAAGAGAATCCTTTTTCCAAGAAGTTTCTAATTCATCCTGGGCAAATGAGGGATATCTTGTTGCTGAAGATATTTTAGAATATGATGATTTTTACAAGAATTAAAAAGGCTTTCAAATTCTTTTGGTATAGGAGTTATATCTCTGGATGTTATTAATCCCGATGATAGCCAGGTGCTTTTTCCTGCAAGAGAAAGGGAATATGTTGATATCGATACAATGAATAAAATCGCTCAAATAAATGATAATTTCAAAGAATTTCTTAAACGAGTTAAAATAGATGTATCCAGCAAAGAGATACGAAAAGAAAAATATGATAAAATATATTCACTTGAGCAACTCGAAAAAAAAGGCTAAATTTTAAGTAATTTTTGTTATACTATTATCTTTTATAAATAAAAATCAACTTTTGAAAAATAAATATTCAGTTTGGTAAAAGTTATCAAAATTGTGTATAGATACTATTATTTTTTGTGGTAGAAAGTAAGTGTTTCAATCGGTTTTTTAAATAAATTTTATAATTTCTTTGATTTTGTTGGTATCTATTCTTTCATGTTTAGTGGACTTGCTATCTAGCTAAATTGGAATAATTGAGTTTTTTGTGTTTTAAATTATCAATTATTAGCACAAACTCACCTTTTAAATTATTATTTTTTGCAATTTCAAAAACATCTTTTATTCTTCCACGAAAGTAGGTTTCATTAGTTGTTGTAAGTTCATAAGCTAGAACAACATAGGTATTTGGAATAAAAAAATCAAGTATTTCGCCAAGTAGTTTTTGCAATCTGTAAGGGGTTTCCATCAATACTATAACTTCATTAAGTTTAGAAAGTTTTTTAAGTTCTTGCACTCGTGCTTCTTTTTTTGCCGGTAACCATCCATAAAAAAGAAATCTTCTTAAATCAATCCCAGAGCCTACAAGAGCTTGTATAACTGAATTAGGTCCGGGTATTGGAACAATTTGAATATCATTTTGTATTGCTAATTTAACAAGAAAGTTGCCTGGGTCGGAAAAAAGCGGAGTGCCGCAATCGGAAATTAGAGCAAGTGATTTACCTTGTTTTAAAAGTGCAATAATTTCGTTTGAATTTTCTTTTTCGTTATGTTCATTAATTTGTAAAAGTTCTTTTTGTATATTATAGTGGTTAAGTAATTTTTTAGCTTCTTTGAATTCTTCGCAAATTATAAAATCTACTTGTTTAAGAATATTGAGGGCGCGTATAGTAATATCTTCATAATTGCCTATAGGAGTAGAAACTAAATATAATTTACCTTGTTTCAAAAGTTTATCCATAATTGATTAAAAAATGAAATATATTTTTTGTATCTTTGTAATATACAATAATTTTCATTAAGGAAAAAATGAAAGATATAATATTTTTACCCGGGATGAACTATCAAGTTGAAAAATTTACCAGCGATTATGAAATTAAAGATAAAAAAATATTAATCGTTGGGGCAAATCCGCAGGGCATTGTAAAATATTTTGATAAATCTAATCAAATTGAAGTAATTATTGATGATTATGAAAATTTTATTACTGCAATGGATGATTTATCCAAAGAAAAAAATGTTTCTGTAAAGATGATGGAATATTCAGCAACAGACTATAATAAAGAAACATTTGATATTATTTATGCTCAGGCATCAATTTCCAGAGATGATAAAAATCAAATTATTAAAGAGTTGAAGAAAATTGCTAAAAATGATGCTATTTTTGTCATTGGGGAAGTAGTTCATTTGCAGGAAAAAATCCCAGGTTTTATTGATGATATACTTGCAAACAATGGGCTGGCTGCTGATTATGTCGAAAATATTGAAAAATATTATATTGAAAGAAAGTTTGATATAATAGCAAAAATTGATTTAAGTTACAGTTTGAAAGAATTTTATAAGGAATGTATAAAACTTTTAAATGAATTAAAAGAAGATGATTATAAAGAATTAAGTATTCGTCTTTCACATGAGGCAAATGCCTTTCTAAAATATGGTGGGGATAAACATCTTGGGTTTTTAACATTAATCATGAGGAAGCAAGCATGAAATTAAAAAAAAGTGATATTATTGAAGTTGAAATTATTGATTATGTATTTGGCGGAAAAGGAATAGCTAAAATTAATCTTGATAACAATGATAATAAATTTGTTGTTTTTGTAGATAGCACTTATCCAGGGGATAAAGTTTTAACTGAAATAAAAAAAGTAAAGAAAAATTATGCCGAAGGTAAGTTGGTTGAAGTTATTGAAAAATCTCAATATCGTGTTGAGGCTGTTTGTGAACATTATGGTATTTGCGGTGGTTGTAAATCTCTCGATTTAAATTATCATTATCAATTAAAATTTAAAGATGAGCAAATTAAAGAAATTTTTCAAAAAATAGGTTCTATTAATATAGATACAATAAAGTTTTATGATATTTTAGGATGCGAAAATAATTTGTATTATCGAAATAAAGTTGAGTTTTCATTTGCCCCAAAAAGATGGCTTACAAAAATAGAAATTGAATCAAACATTGAGTTTGAAGATAGAAACTTTGCTTTAGGATACCACATACCTGAAAATTATGATAAAGTTATTAATATTAACAAATGCTATCTTATCGATCTTGTTGCCAGTGAAATAATGAATGAAACAAGAAAATTTTTTTTTAATAAAAATGTTAGTATTTTTGATACTAAAACACATAGTGGATTATTAAGAAATTTAGTGATTAGAAAATCGTATCATACTAATGAATTAATGGTTAATTTAATTACAAGTGCGTTTGAAGAAAATTTAATGGAAGAATATAAAAATTTACTAATTGAAAAATTTCCACAAATAACAACAATTGTTAATGGGATAAATGATAAAAAAGCAATGATTGCAATTGGCGATAAATATTACACTCTTTACGGTTCTGGTTATATCACTGAATACATAGGTAAATATAAATACCAGATAAGCCCAAAATCATTTTTCCAGACAAACACTCTGCAGGCTGAAAAATTATATAATAAAATAATCGAACTTGGTGATTTGAATAAAAATGATATAATCTATGATCTTTTTTGTGGAGCTGGTACAATTACAAATTATGTTTCCGATTATGCAAAAAAAGTTTATGGGTTCGAAATAGTAGATCAATCTATTGACGATGCTAAAGAAAATGCACATATGAATAATGTTTCTAATGTTGAATTTATTTGGTTTGACTTGAATAAGAGTTTAATTCCGGTTATGAAAGAAAATAATATTGAACAACCAGATGTAATTTTAGTAGATCCGCCTAGAAATGGTTTACATCCAAACACTATTGATGATATTTTAAAAATTAAACCTAAGAAAGTTGTTTATGTTAGCTGTAATCCGGCAACTCAAGCACGAGATTTGAAAGAATTGAGTAAACTTTATAATGTTAAAAAAAGTCAAGCTGTTGACATGTTCCCTAATACATATCATCTGGAAAATATTGTGATATTAGAAACTAACTAATAAAGGATAATGCCATGTTACAGATAAAAACTTTCGTATTTAATATTTTTGTCGAAAATACTTATGTAGTATATGATGATGGAACTAAAGAAGCTATAGTTATAGATGCAGGTTGTTATGATGATTACGAGTTTAATATGTTATTAGATTTTATTTCGAAAAACGATTTAAATTTAAAGTATATCATCAATACACATTGCCACTTAGATCATATTTTGGGAAATTTGAAGTTAAAAGATAAATTTCAACAAGTACCACTAATTTATCCTAAAGAAGATGAATTTTTAGTAGATACATTACCAAGGCAAATGGAAGCTTTTGGACTTGAACCATTAAAATCAATTCATGCGGATATTTATATTACAGAAGACTTAAAACTTTCTATTGGTAAATATAATTTTGAATTTATCTTTACGCCTGGTCATACACCTGGTGAATTTTGTATCTATTTCCCTGAGGAAAAAATTCTTTTTTCTGGTGATGTATTATTCAAAGAAAATATTGGTAGATGGGATTTATGGGGAGGAGATAGAGATACCTTAATAGATTCAATTGTCAAAAAGTTGTTTACCTTGCCCAAAGATGTGGTAGTATATCCTGGCCATGGAGAATCTACTACAATTGAATATGAGCAAAAATTTAATATTTATTTTTCAAATTTTCATTGAGGTAAATAATGAAAACAAAAACTTTTAAAAACTTATTACTAATTTTACTCTTTATAACTCAAAATAATTTAATTGCTGGTGACAAAATGATAACAGAAAAACTTAAACAATTTGTACCTGTTGTTATTAAATATGATCATTCATTATTAAATGAAAAAGATAAGCAATGTTTAAAATATTTATATTATGCATCTAAAATTATGGATACAATCTTTTTAAATCAAGCATTTTCTAAAAACTTTCAAATATTAGATGAGTTGCAAAAATTAAATACAGAAGAAGGTAAGGCAACCTTAGAATACTTTAAAATTATGTTTTCTCCTTTTGATAGACTTGATCATCACAAAGCATTTTATGGCAATTATGTTAGACCACTTGGTGCAAATTTCTATCCCGAAGATATGACAAAAGAGGAATTTAATAATTTCATAAAAGCTAATCCGGATAAAGAGAAAGAATTTACATCTGAATTTACCGTTATTAGAAGAATTGATGGTAAATTGGTTGCTATACCATACTCAGAATATTATAAAAATTACCTAAAAAAAGCAGCAGAATATTTAAGAGAAGCTGCAAAATATACAGATAACCAAAGTTTTAAGAAATATTTACTTTCCAAAGCAGATGCTTTTTTAAGTAATGACTACTATCAGAGTGATGTTGATTGGATGGATTTAAAAGATCATCTTTTTGAGTTTGTTATCGGACCTTTTGAAATTTATGAAGATGAATTATTCAACTATAAAGCGTCATTTGAAGCTTTCCTTACTATTGTTGATCCTAAAGAAAGTGCAAAATTAAAACAATTCGAAGCATTACTTGATAAAATGGAGCAAAATTTACCTATTGATGATAAATATAAAAATTTCTCGCGTGGTAAACAATCTCCAATGTATGTTGTCAATCAGATATTTTCTGCTGGGGATACTAAAGCAGGGGTTCAAACATTAGCGTTTAATCTTCCTAACGATGAAAGAGTAAGAGCCGCAAAAGGGTCTAAAAAAGTTATGCAAAAAAATATCCATGAAGCAAAATTTGAAAAAATATTATTCCCAATTGCACAAATAGCTATTAATGAAAATGATTTAAAATACGTTACTTTTGACGGCTTTTTTAATCATACTCTCATGCATGAAATTTCACACGGTTTAGGACCTGGTTTTATAAAAGTTAATGGAAAAGATACAGAAGTAAAAAAAGAACTTAAAGAATTATATTCTAAAATTGAAGAATGCAAAGCTGATGTTTTAGGAATGTATAACAATATTTATATGATTGAATTAGGAGTTTATCCAGAAAACACAAGAAAAGAGGTGTGGGCTTCATTTTTGGCTAATATTTTCAGAAGTGTTAGGTTTGGAATTAATGAAGCACATGGTGCAAGTAATGCTATAATATTTAACTGGATGTTGGAGAAAAAAGCTTACAAATATGATAAGAAAACTCAAAAAGTAAGTATTGATTATACAATAATTTATGATGCGCTTAAAGGATTAGCAAAAGAACTTTTAGAAATTCAAGCAACAGGTGATTATGCAAGAGCTAAAAAGTTAATTGAAAAATATGGAAAAGAATCTGAGCCGCTTAAAGTTATTAGGAAAAAAATGGTCGAGTTACCAATTGATATTAAACCAGTTTTTGAAATTGAAAAGGAATTTAATTAAAACTTAGGTGATATAATCTGGTAAAATTATTTAAAATATCTCACAACGGTCACCAAGTTCACAAGGAATTGAAATAACTGCTTTTTTTGACTTCATCTTTGTGTTCTTGGTGTGCTTTGTGTGAGATATTTTTTTTTCCCACAACGGACAGGAAGAAAAATATTTGTGGAATTATTCTTGATGTTTCGTGAGATTGGTGGCTAATTGCTTTGTGCTTCGTAATAGATATTTCTATAATATTAAACAATATGTTTAATCTTCATATTAATTTAGCTGTAAAATTTAGCAGAGTAAATATTAATAACTTAGTTAGAAATTTTATTTTTAAAATTTGTTAAGAATTGTGTTTTAAGTTCCTTATATTTAGGCTTTATGATATCAAGAATTTTAACCATTAATCCCATCAAAAATAGAACTAGTATAGCAAAAAGAACAGCTTCAATTGGTCCGAGTTTTCTATAAAATAAATAGGAAAGGCCAAGGTTTATAGGTGAACCATAAACTAACATCAAATGCACTATGTATATTAATAATGTATTTTGTCCTGCTAAAACTACAATTCTTGGAATTTTATCAATTCTTAATGTTAATAGAGTAATAATACCACTAAAAACTAATACTATTCCTATTCTATTAAAAACGAGAAATGGATTTTCCCAGAAAGTGTTGTAACCTTTAACATTATTTTCAATCATTATAGATATTAGTGAAGTTAAAATTAATAAAAGTCCCCATAAAATTATTTTTATTCCAAACCATTTGGTTTTATAGACTTTTGGGTGTTTTGCCAAAAATACTCCTAAAAATGATCCTGCAAAAATATAAGAAAGCCATGGGAATATTGGAAATAAAGTATAAATGCCATCAGGATTCTGCGGTCCGTAATAAAAATATAATGCAATAGGTAGTGGTAAATAATTGGCCCATTCGATTTTTAACGTATAGTGAGATATTAATGCTACAAAAATTGATAAAAATAAAAAAGTATAATATGGGTTTAATTTTAGTTTTTCAACTACATAAAGGACAATAATGATAGATAATATACCTACACCTATAACTTGTAATGCATCTACTTTGAAGAAAGTAAGCCATTGTGCTGTTGAAATTTTTGAAAATTCTGATGGAAAAATAGTTGGTATATGAATTAAATAACCAAGAAAAAGTAACAATAGAAATCTTTTAATTCCTTTACTAACACGCGGGTTTTCATTAAAAGGTAGCTCTTTTTGCAAAAAAAGGTAAGTAAACGCGGCACCAGATGTAAATATAAAAATTGGAGCGTTTAATCCACGGAAAAAATTCCATATATTAAATAAAGGATTCAATCCAGTTCGATATTCATTACTAAGTAGTGCATCAATTGTATGGCCTTGAACCATCATAAAAACAGCAAATGCACGTATTAAATCTATGAAAATAACTCTTGTTTTTCTTATTACTTGATCTTGACTTACTGTTATCATAAGAAAACTTTCATTTTATTACAAAAATAATGAAATTTGAGTAAATAAAAAAATTGCTATTTTAAAGAAAAATTTTGATTTGGAATGATATTTGATTATTTTTGAAATATCAAATCAGGAGTAAAAATGGGTTTATTTGGTTCAAGTCAGTTAAGAGAAGAACTTGATAATGCTCTCAATATTATTAAAGAGTATGAACAAAAAATCGGAACTATTGAGGCATTAGAAAATAGAATCAAAGAAGCAGAAGAGAAAGAAAAAGAAATACTCACAAGAATTGATGAAAGAAAAGAAGAAGAAGAAGAATTAAAACAAATGATTCAAAGATTTTCGAGTGAATTTGAAAATTTTGAATCCCAATTTAAATCTTATGTTGAAAAATATAACAATGCTTCCAAACAATACGAAGAGTTGCAAGATAAAATTAATTTAGCTGAAAAAGAACTATTCGCAAGAAAAGAAGATCTATTTAATGTAAATAATGAATATAATTACAAAAAATCTCAAATTGAAAAGCTGGAAAATGAAATATCGGATTATAAAAATACTATAAATGAATTTGAGAATAAATTAAATGAACTAAAAGATAAAATTAATGAGCTGGAAAGATTAGAATCAACAAAAAACTATTCAATTGAACAATTAACTCAACAAATAGAAAAATTAAATATTGAGGCTAAAGAATTAGAAAGCCATAAAGGATATATGGATAAAAAAATCGATGCACTTAATCATAAATTCCTGGAGCTTTCTGATAAGAAAAATGAATTAATTGAAGAATTGAGTGAGGTTAAATCGCAACTTTCTGATCAGAAACTTTTAGTTGAAAAAGAAAATAAAAATTTAATGTTGATTAAAGAAGAATATGACGCTATTGTTGCTAAAATTGGAGAATTGAAAAAACAAGAATTTGAGCTAAATGCAAGTATTAATAGCTTAAATGAAACTTTACAAAATAAAAAAGAAAGAATAGCTGAATTAAATCATAATATCGAAGAATTAAAAGCAGCTGAATTTAATACAAAACAGAGAAATTTAAGCTTCGAAAAAGATTTTACAGAACTTATACAAAAATTATTTAGCGATGTTAATGAACTCGAAGATAGAAAAGCTAAATTAAGAAAATCTATTCTTGAAAGTGAAATTGATAATACTAGACTTGAAAAAGAAATTATCAGTAAACGTAAGGATTTAGAAGCTCTTAAAGAAGAGTTATTAAATGTTAGAGAAAAAATTACAGAACTCAGAAAGAATGAGCAAATAATTGCTCAAAAAGTGCAAGTTCTTAATAAAGAAGAAAATGAACTTTCTCAATTTGTAACGAAACTGAAGAATGAAATTGACCATAAATCAACCATTAAGAAAAATTTAGAAAAAGAAATTGAGTCTTTAACAAAAACATTGAATGAAATAATACTTTCTCATGCATATTCAACTGGTGAATCTTTTACAAAGCCAAAATCTCAGCTTGATAAAAAAAGTTTATATACAGTTCCTGATAATAACTATGATGAAGATTTAAATAATGATGATACTATTTTAACAGCAAACTATAATGATAAAGGTGTAACTTTAATAATAGGCGATAACGAAAAGGTAGCAGTTGAAGCTGCAGATTCTGATGATTTTATAAATGAAAATAGTGAGCAAGAGCAGGTTAACTTTGCTGATGTTGACGAAGAAATTAATGATGAATTAGTTGAACTTGTTGATAACATTCAACAATTACCAGATGAAAACAAAAGAATTGACGAAGTACCAAATATCGATAATTTTGAAGATAGTAATGAAACTGAACAAGATATTGATATTAATATAGATGATTTTGATTTATCTGAAGCTATTGAAACCGATGAGGATGAAACAATTCCAGATAATTTATTGGATGAAAATTTTGAACAATTTAATGAAAATACAAATGTTGAGGATGATTTATTAAACAGTATCAACCCGGAAGAACAAAGTAATTCTACAGATAACATTCCAGAAAATATTTTAGGCGAGATCGAGAATATTGATCTAACAAATGATATTACATCAGATTTAAATGTTCCCCAAACTGATGATTTAATCTCTCAACTGAATATCGATGATAATTTAAGTTCTAAAGTTGATGATCAAAGTGGAAATAATCAATTGATTGATAACTTTGATACAGAGATAAATATTTTAGATACAGATTTAAATGTTGAACAAGAAAATACTCAAGTTGATTTAAATTTAGAAAGTTTATTAGAACAAAATGTTGATGAAAAATTAAAGCAACAAGAAGAAATTAAAGAAAAGGAAAAACCAAAAGAGAAACCAAAACCAAATTTGGATATTAATATTGATGATGAAATAGCTAAGTTATTAAATGATTCTATAAATTTAGATGATTAATTATAGTTTATAAATCAAAAAGAATTAAAAAGGCAAGCAAAAAATACTTGCCTTTTTTTATTATATAAGCGAACTAATAGGCAAAATGAGGAATTGTGTTTAAATATAATTATGATAATGATTATTGTGAAATTATATTACAAAATAGTTAAGTATATATTAAAATAATATTAATTTGTCTAAGTTTTAACTTTCAATACTTGATTTTTTTTCTAAATATTTTAAATTTATCTTAGAACGTCCAACATACTATCATCAACAAATAAACGGAGTAGAAATGAAATCACCATTTTTTAACGAGTTCGCAGTAAAAAGCCATACGGCAAAAACAATTTCTGATGAGTATTTTGAAAAAAATGTTACCAGTTATTATGGTAAGAATGTATTCAATGATGAAGCAATGAGAAGATATTTACCTTATAGAGTCTATGAAAAATTACAAAAAATTATTCAAACAGGAGAACCAATAGATGATTCACTTGCTGAAGGTATAGCGCATGGTATGAAAGAGTGGGCACGTGATAATGGAGTGACACATTATACTCACTGGTTCCATCCATTAACAGGCTCTACTGCTGAAAAACATGATGCGTTTCTTTCTTTTGATAATAATGGAAAACCAATAGAAAGATTTAGTGCAAGTAATTTAAAACAAGGTGAGCCAGATGCCTCAAGTTTTCCAAGTGGCGGATTAAGATCTACATTTGAAGCAAGAGGATATACCGCATGGGATCCTACATCACCAGCTTTTATAGTTGAAAATGCTAATGGCAAAACACTCTGTATACCAACACTCTTTCTTTCTTATACAGGTGATGTTTTGGATAAAAAAACTCCATTGCTAAGATCAGGCCAAGCATTGGATAAAGCTGCTGTTGAATTACTTAAACTTTTTGGAAAAGATGTTAAAAGTGTTACTACAACTGTAGGTCCTGAACAGGAATATTTCTTGATTGATAAATTTTATGCTAATAATAGACCAGATATTTTAATTACTGGTAGAACATTATTCGGTGCAAAACCTCCCAAAAGCCAACAAATGGAAGATCATTATTTTGGTAGTATTAAGCCGAGAGTATTAGCTTTTATGCAAGAAGTAGAGGTTGAACTATATAAATTAGGTATTCCGGCAAAAACAAGACATAATGAAGTTGCCCCAGCTCAGTTTGAAATTGCACAAATTTTTGAAAATAGCAATTTGGCAAATGATCATAACCAAATTGTTATGGAAGTTTTAAAGAAAGTTGCAGATAAGCACAATTTTTATCTTTTACTTCATGAAAAACCATTTGCTGGAGTGAATGGTTCAGGAAAGCATGTTAACTGGTCAATGTCAACATCTGATGGACAAAATTTATTAGCACCAGGAAATACATCTTTAGAACAGTTACAATTTTTAACATTTTTAGTATCAGTTATTAAAGCTGTTTATGAATATGGTGATCTATTACGTGCTTCAGTTGCTTCAGCAGGAAATGATCACAGACTTGGTGCTAATGAAGCGCCTCCTGCTATTATGTCTGTATTTTTAGGTGAGGAACTAACTAAATTTTTAGATCATATTGAAAATAACCGCGAAATGTTATTTACTAATAAAGAGAAAATAGATTTAGGTATACCAAATTTCCCGCTAATTTCAAAAGATAATACTGATAGAAATAGAACATCTCCTTTTGCATTTACAGGAAATAAATTTGAATTCCGCGCTGTTGGTTCTTCTGCTTCTATTGCTAGAGCTACTTTTGTAATAAATGCTATTGTTACCGAAGCTATTACTCAAGTAACTGAAAAAATTAAAGCTAAATTAAGTGTTAATGATGATATTTATGAAGCAGTTATTGACACTTTAATTGAAGAAATTAAAGTATCTAAACCAATTAGATTTGAAGGTAATAATTACTCTAAAGAGTGGCATGAAGAAGCTGAAAAACGAGGCTTGCCAAATCTTAGAACAACCCCGGATGCATTAAAAGCTTTCATATCTGATAAAGCTAAAAAATTATTTGAAAAGCATAATGTATTAAAGCCTCATGAGCTTGAAGCTTTATATATGGTAAATTTGGAAAAATATATCAAAATTATTGATATTGAAGCTAGAACTGCTTTAGGTATTGCAAAAACCCAAATTTTACCTGCTGTTATTAATTATCAAAATATTGTATTGAATAACCTTAAAAATTCTAAGGATATCCTTGGGAATATCTCTGATGTAAAATTGAATTATGTTAATAAATATTCTAAATTAGTTGATGAATTGTTAATAAATATCGAAGCTTTGGAAAATTCCTTAGAAAAACTACATGATACAGAGAATGAAGAATTAGTAGCCAAAGCACTTTGTGAAGATATATTAAATGACAAAATGTACAAACTTAGAGAAACAGTTGATGCCTTAGAAGAAATTACAGATTCTCAAGTTTGGCCATTACCCAAATACAATGAAATATTATTCATTTACTAAACTTAAAGCTGCCCTGCTAAAGGGCAGTTTTTTTTTGCTAAAAATTCCTGTATTTTTGTAAAAAAATTATGGAATTTTATGAGAATAATTATTTGGGTAGTGATAGTTATGAATTGTTTAATTTTAGCACAAAACTCATTCAATAGTTTTTTGAATGAAGTTAATAGTATGCCAATAGAAAAAAGGCAAGCTAAAGTGGATAGTTTTTGGAATGAAGCAAAAAAGGTTGGGATACCTTATACTGACAAAGAATTTGCAACTTTTTTGTATAGAAGCACAGCAAATCTTACTATTAAAGTGGCCGGTGATTTTAATGGTTGGCAACCCAGCTCATCAAATTTTGCTAAAATTGAAGGGACTGACTTATATTATAGTACTTATAAATTTACAGAAACTGCAAGATTAGATTACAAACTTATAGTTAATGAAAATTGGATATTAGACCCGAATAATCCAAATTATTGTTATGGTGGTTTTGGGCCTAATTCCGAACTTGCTATGCCAAAATATGTAAAACCTTGGGAAATAAAAAGTTATCCAAATACCAAAAAGGGAACTACTGAAACTCTAACAATTTATAGTAGTTATACAAATCGAACTTATACAGTTCGGGTTTATTTACCATATAATTATAATTTATCTGAGGAAAGTTTTCCAACAGTATACTTTAATGATGGAGATGAATATTTAACTTTAGGAGAAGCAAAAAATATTTTTGATAATTTGATTGATAGTAGCTTGACACCATCAATTATTGGAGTATTTGTAGTCCCTACAAATCGTAATGATGAGTATGCTTTTGCATTAAAGGAAAGTTATACAAATTTTGTGGTAAAAGAATTAGTACCTTATATAGATAGCAAATATAGAACTATAAAATCAGCAAACAAAAGAGCAATTATAGGAACATCACTTGGTGGGAATATATCTGGATATATATCTTTTAATTATCCAGAAGTATTTGGATTATCAGGGTGGCACTCACCTGCATTTTGGGTAAATAATCAAGAAGTATCAAACCTTTATAAAAATAATGATAAAAAGGATATTAAAATCTATACTGTTTTTGGTACATATGAAGGAAGCAGCATAAGTGGAATTGTTCCTCCTTTAGTTGAAAATTTGAAAAATAAAGGTTATTTAATAGGCTCTTCTGTCTATGATGAGGGGCATAGTTGGGGATTATGGAAAGCAACTCTTGACGAAATATTGATTTTCCTCTTTAATGATGTAGTTTCCAACAAAAGTGAAATTTTTGATATAAAAAAAAACGATATTAAAGTAACAGTTTATCCAAATCCTGCTAATCCAGATGTAAATATAAAATTTTACAGTAATAATTTAAGCAATATTAAGATTAATATTATCAGTATAGCTGGTAAAATTGTTAAAAGCTATAATATTAGGGAAATTACAAACGGTGAGAATAATATAACAATTAAATTGGATAATCTTCCATCTGGATTGTATATTTTAAATTTCCAGTTAGGTAAAGATAAAGTAAATAGAAAGTTGTTATTGTTAAGATAAAAGCGGATTTAGAGAGTTATAAAAATTTTAATAATTAACAAAGAAAATCGGTCGCCGAGTATTCCTATGAAGTAAGGGAATTATCGATACGACCGATTTAATAACTTTATACCATTTCTCGATTAAAATAATTAGTGTGTAATAATTCATGGGCTTTATGGCTACCAGGCTCACCCAGGAATTCTTGATAGAGCTTAATTATATCCGGATTTTCATGTGATTTTCTGATAACAGATTTTTCATCAATAGAGTAAATAGCATTCAGTCTTTCAACAATTTTGTGAGTATCACCGTGAATGTAAGGTTGTCCGCCACCATTGATACAGCCACCAGGACAAGCCATTATTTCTATTAAGTGATAATCGGCCTCACCACTTTCAATTTTTTCAAGGATTTTACGAGCGTTACCAAGTCCGGATGTTACAGCAATTTTAACTTTAGTACCTTTGATATCAATAGTTGCTTCTTTAATCCCTTGCAAGCCGCGGACTTCTTTAAAATCAATTTGTTCTAATTTTTCATTAGTTATCCATTCATAAGCAGTTCTTAGGGCAGCTTCTACAACGCCGCCTGTTACACCGAAAATAGCGGCAGCACCTGTTGAAGTTCCTAAAGGGCTATCATAGTTGCTAGGTTGCAATTTTGCAGGATTTATTCCGGCTTCTCTAAACATAACAGCTAATTCTCTTGTAGTGAGAACATAATCAACATCTGGAATGTTATTGCGTTTAAATTCATTTCGTCCAGCTTCGTATTTTTTTGCAAGGCATGGCATAATAGATACAACTATGAGATCTTTAGGGTCAATGCCAATTTTATTAGCATAATAAGTTTTAGCAATTGCACCGAACATTTGCTGTGGGGATTTACAGGTAGACGGAATATCAATTAAATCAGGAAAATTATGTTCGAGGAAATTTATCCATCCTGGACAACAAGATGTAAGCATAGGTAATCTTCCGCCTTTTGTAAGTCGTTGAATAAATTCGTTAGCTTCTTCCATTATGGTGAGATCGGCACTAAAATTGGTATCAAAAACTGTATCAAACCCGAGCATTCTTAAGCCTGTAACCAGTTTTCCGGTATTAGCAGGATCAAAGTGGTCAAGGCAAAACTCTTCACAAATACCAACACGAACAGCTGGTGCAGTTTGTACAATAACTTTTTTAGACTTATCATTTAATACTCGCCAAACATCGTTAATATATGATATTTCTGTTAAAGCAGCTGTAGGACAAACATTTACGCATTGCCCACAAAATGTACAATTTGTATCAATAAGAGGTTTTAAATTAGCAGGGGCAACGACGGCCTCAAAGCCCCTTTTATAGCCGCTTAAAGTTCCAACTGTTTGAAGAATATTGCAAGCAGTTTCGCATCTACGACACATTATACATTTGTTTAAATCTCTTTTAATTGCTTTACTGGAGATATCAATAGCATAATTTTTCTTTTTTCCTTTATATGATATTTCTGTAATACCAAATTCTTTTGCTAAGGACTGAAGTTCACAATTACCATTTTTAGAGCAAGTTAAACACTCAAAAGGATGATCTGATAATATAAGTTCAAGAACAGTTCTGCGAGTATGAATAACTTCGGGAGTATTAGTGTGAATTATCATACCATCTTTTACTGGGGTTGCACAAGAGGGCATCATTTTACGTCTTCCATCAACTTCAACATCAACCATACAAACACGACATGAGCCAATATGATGTTCGATATTAAAAGCTTCAAGGTCCAGATGACAAAGGGTTGGAATATAAATATCTTCTAAGTTTTTTGTTGCTTCAAGTATTGTTAAGTTGTTATCACATTCAACTTTGTTGCCGTTTATATAAATTACTGCCATGGTTATCTCCTTTTTATACTACTTCTATTGCATTGAATCTGCACTTTAAGAAACAAATACCACATTTTGTGCATTTTTCGAAATTGATAATATGTTTTTGGCGGGGGGCACCCATAATAGCACCTGCAGGACAATTTTTTAAGCAAACAAGACATCCGGTACAATTATCATTAATTCTGTATGTAAATAAGTTTTTACAAACACCTGCTTTACATTTTTTATCTTTTATATGTGCTTCATATTCATTTCTAAAAAATCTTATAGTAGATAAAACAGGATTGGGAGCTGTTTGCCCAAGCCCGCAAAGAGATGCATTTTTTACAACTTTAGCAAGATTTTCTAATTTTTCGATTGCGTCCTCGGGAGCGTAACCTTCAGTGATACTTGTAAGAATTTCGTGCATTCTTTTAGTTCCAATACGGCAAGGTGTACATTTTCCACAAGATTCGTGTGTTGTAAAATCAAGATAATATTTAGCAACATCAACCATACAATTATCCTCGTCGATAACAATCATACCACCGGAACCCATCATCGAGCCAATTTCAGTCAAACTTTCATAAGAAATAGGAACATCAATATAATCTTTAGGAATACAACCACCAGAAGGACCGCCTGTTTGTACAGCTTTTAATTGTTTACCGTTTTTTATACCGCCGCCAATTTCATATATAATTTCTCTTAAAGTAGTTCCCATAGGTACTTCTATAAGACCGCCATAGTTAATATTTCCAGCTAAAGCAAAAACTTTTGTTCCTTTTGACTTTTCAGTTCCAATACTTGCAAACCATTCAGGGCCGTTAATTATAATAGGTGGAATATTTGCAAAAGTTTCTACATTATTAACAACAGTTGGTTTTCCCCATAATCCTTTTTCGGCCGGAAATGGTGGTTTGGTAGTAGGTTCACCACGTTTACCCTGAACAGATGCTATTAAAGCAGTTTCCTCTCCGCATACAAAAGCACCGGCGCCATATTTTAATTCTATATCAAAATCGAAGCCACTACCAAGTATATTTTTTCCTAAGAGTCCATGTTCACGTAACTGATCAATTGCTACATGTAATCTTGCAATAGCAGAAGGATATTCCGCACGAATATAAATAACACCTTTATTTGCACCAATTGCATATCCACCAATTGTCATAGCTTCCAGTACACTAAAAGGATCACCTTCAAGAATTGATCTATCCATAAAAGCGCCAGGATCTCCTTCGTCTGCATTACAAATTATATATTTTTCATCGCCTTGCATTTTGTGGCATAATTCCCATTTGATACCAGTTGGGAAACCTCCACCACCTCGTCCTCTTAAACCGGATTTTTTAATTATGTTTATTACATCCATAGGAGATATTTCTAAACATTGTGCTAAAGCTTGATAACCTTTAACAGCGATACATTCTTTTAAATCTCCTGGATTTATTACCCCTACATTTCTAAGAGCTATTTTGAATTGTTTTTTGTAAAATGGTATTTCACTTCTTCTAGGAATACGTTTTTTTGTTATTGGATCAACATAATACAATCTATCTAGTTCTTTACCATTAATTAAATGTTCTTCTACAAATTGCTTTATATATTCTTCCTTAAATTCTGTGTAAAAATTTTCTTCTGGGAATGACATTAATATTGGTCCTTTTTCACAAAGACCGAAACAACCGGTTTGAATTACATTAATTTTATCAGATAATCCTTTTTCTTCTAAAGCTTTTTTTAAATTATGATAAATAACTTTACTTTTAGCAGATGCACATCCTGTATCGCCGCAGACGAGTATTTCTCTTTTATATTTAGTTTTTTTAGCTTTTTCTGTATCTTCTAAAACTTTTTGATCAGCATTTCTTAATACAACAAGAGATTTATATTTTTCGTATAGTTCAATAAGTTCTTGTTTATTTTTAATTTTTTTCATAGATAGCTCCATTATGCTTCTTTACAATCTTTAATTATTTTACTAACGTCACTGGTTGTAACTTTAGCATATACTCTATCTCCAACAACTACAACAGGTGCTAAGCCACAGGCGCCAACACATCTTACAATATCAATAGAAAATTCCATATCTTCTGTAACCTCCTGCGGTCCAATTCCAAGCTGATTGGTGAACTCTTCTAGTATTTTTGAAGCTCCTTTTACAAAACAAGCAGTTCCTAAACATATATTAATTTTGTGCTTACCTTTAGGTGTTGTTGTAAAAAAATTATAAAAGCTGATTACTCCAGAAACTTCAGAATGATGCAAATTCATTTTTTTTGCAACAAATATTTGAACTTCTTCAGGCAAGTAACCAAAAATTTCTTGTGCTTTGTATAGTACTTGAATTAGATGTCCTTTTCGGAAAGGATCATTTTTTGTAAAATTTAAAGATTTAATGTAACTTTCCAGTTCATCAAACATTTTTTTTGCTAATTCATTTTGGCAATCTACTTCATTGCCTTTAAAAGCGATTGTTCCTGTAATTTCCAAAGCTACCCCCAAATAATTTTGTTATATAGTTTACAAAAAATGATATTAAAATTTTACTTGACTTTATAATAAAATATGATTAATTTAAATGAATTAATATTAAAAAATAAAAATATATAAATTTAACATTGTTAAAAATTTTGTTAAGAGATACATTTTTTTGAAAGCTTATAAAATGATAATTTATTTTTTAGTTTCATAAACTTAATTTATCTGCAATAGTATAGATTAACTACAAAACGAGAAATCACTTTCTATATAAAAAATTCATTTTATAATATCATCTATGAGAATATTTTTTTTGAATTTACTAGAGAACCATAGTTTCTAATGAATTTTTTCTTACTATTTTATAATTTAATGTTAGTTAAATAAAATTATTTTTTTGTAAAAATATTTGAATAAATGAAGGTTTTAATGTATATTTAATGATGAATAATTTTATTTTTTTAAATTATTTTATTGTTTAAATTAAGTAAAAATATAACATAATCGAGGTTTATATGGAACTCATTAAATCATTAAATTTAAGGGCGAAATTAAGAATTTCGTTTGGTACTGTTATTATTTTGGCTATTATTAATTCAATTTACTTTGCTGTTCATCTACTTGATGTTAAAGATAATAGCCAGCTTATTAATGAACAAGTTGTAAAACCATTGGTAAAATGAACAAAATTGCCAACCTTAGAACAGAGTATGAAAAATTAATAAGAGATCAATTACTATTTCCAGAAAATTTACAAGAACTAAACGATAGAAGAGAAAAAAATAGTGCTGGTATCAGAGCGGCATATAATGAGCTCGAAAAAATGTTAAGTACAGAAGAACAAAAAAAATTATTTAATGAAATTTCTGAAATACGTAAAGAAGTAGTAAATCGAAGAAAAATCTATGAAAATTATTTAAAAGAGGGAAATATTGACCAAGCAAAATTATATTTAGGTAATGAATTTAAAGAGATTTTATTAATTTATGCAGATAAATTAGAAAAATTTACTGAGTTACTAAATTCCGATAGTGAAAAACTTGCTCAACAAAATTATGATATGGTTAGTGATTTCACTAGATCAAATATATTTTTAGCTTCTGTAATTATAATTATCGCGCTTATTATTGCTCCAATACTAATTAAAATGATTACTAAACCAATAAATCAACTTTCAGAAATAAGTCAAAAAGTTGCCAATGGAGATATAAATGTAAAATTAGATGTTGATACAAATGATGAAATAGGCTTGCTTGCAAAATCGTTTAATGAGCTTTCTAATGTAATAAAAACATTGATAAACGATGCAAATAAATTCTATCAAGAACAAAAAGCTGGTGATATTGATTACTTTATAGATGTAAATAAATATAAAGGCGCATACCGCGAAGTTGCAAATAGTATAAATGAAGCGGCAAATTTACATATTCAAAATATACATAAAATATTGAATATATTGCATAAATATTCAGATGGTGATTTTAGTGTTCAACTTGAAAAATTACCAGGTAAACAAATTGTAGCTAACCAGGCAATGGATAAGTTGAGAAAGAATTTAGCCAATATGTTAATAATCTTGAACGAAATGAGTAAAAGAGTAGAAAATTATGATTTGAACTATAGAATAGACCATACAGATTTAGAAGGTGAATTTAAGAAAAACGCTGAAGGATTGAATAAGATGATAGATATAGTAAGAGAGCCGATAAGAAGGATGGCAGAGAGTGTAAATGTAGTTGCAAGTAGTGCCAACCAGATAAGTAGTTCAACAGAACAGATGGCAGCAGGTGCACAAGAAAGTAGCCAGCAAAGTATGGAAATTGCAAGTGCAGTTGAGCAGATGACAAAAACTATATTTGAAACTGGTAAAAATACTACCAAGGCAGCAGAAAAGACCAAAGAGACAGAACAAATTGCACTGGAAAGCTATAAAGCGATGCAAGAATCAATAGAAGGAATGAATAGAATAGTAAAAGTAGTTGAAGAAAGTGCTAATGTGATAATGGAATTAGGCAAGAGTAGCGAAGAGATAGGCCAGATAATACAGGTAATAGATGAAATAGCCGATCAAACCAACTTACTAGCATTAAATGCAGCAATAGAGGCAGCTCGTGCAGGCGAGCAGGGACGAGGTTTTGCGGTTGTAGCAGATGAAGTAAGGAAATTGGCAGAAAGAACCGGAAAAGCTACAAAAGAGATAGCGGAGAAGATAAAAGGAATTCAGCAGAATACACAGGTTGCAGTAGAATCAATGAAGCGTGGAACAGAAGAAGCCCAAAAAGGAAAAGAAAAGATAGAAGCAACCGGTAGAGCATTTGATAAAACATTGAGCAATACAAGAGAGTTGAACGATTTACTTTCACAACTTGCTGCAGCAGCAGAAGAACAAAGTTCAACAAGTGAACAGATAAGTAGAAGTATAGAAGGAATAACAACAGTAATACAGGAGACATCACAAGGAATCAACCAGATTTCACAGGCAGCAATAGATTTAAGTAATTTAACAGTTAATTTACAAGAGATGATAAATAAATATAAAATTTAATTAAATGTTGAGGCGTAAAATATTAGATGTTGTAAAGCAAAAAGTGTAAAATGAATTAAAAATATATAACGGTTGTTGCAATACGCGGCAACCGTTTTTTCAATTTTGTAGGTATTAAATATTTTTATTTAAAGAATTATATTTTTTTTTGTATATTAACAAATTGATTTTATTTATATAGGTAATACAATGAATAAAGTAGTTGTTTTTGGTCCTGGACCAATGTTTAAAGGTGGTATTGCTAATTATACAATTTCACTAGCCAAAGCACTTGATAAACTAGAAAATACAAAAGTTTATATCGTATCATGGACAAATCAATACCCTTCTATTATTCCTCGTGATTTTGTCGATAAAAGTAGTAAAACTGATTTACTTGAAGGAACGGATATTAATGTAATTTATGTTACTGATTACAATAAGCCAAACAGCTGGAATAAAACAGTTGAAATTATTAAGAATATCGATCCTCAAAAAGTAATTTTTCAATGGGCTATTGCTATCCAGGGATTGCCTATGGGATACATAGCTAAAAAATTGAAAAAAACAACCAAAGCAGAAATTATTTTCGATTTGCATGTTGTCAAGCAAAAGGAAAGTAGTATTATTGATAAAGCTATGCTTAAAGAAGCTCTTAAAATTCCTGATACATTTATTGTCCATGCTTTAAAAACTTATGATGAATTAAAAGAATTATTCCCAAATAAAAATTATTATCTTTCTTACGATGGTATAAGATCAAATGAACCAGATACCAAAAATGTGTTAAAATTATATCATCCAATTTATGATATGTTTACACCTGACCCTAATCTCGATGTTGAAAAATTGAAACAAGAAATTGGTTTAAATAAATATGTATTTTTATTTTTTGGATTCATTCGTAAATACAAAGGCTTGCATAATGTAATTTTAGCATTTAACGAGTTGCTAAAAAGAAGAAAGGATGTTTCTTTACTTATCGTAGGTGAAAGTTTCTGGCATACTTTGGATAAAAGAAAACTTTCAACAAAAATAAAAAAAATTATTTTTAATGTATTGAAAAAAATTCTTCTAAGAAAAAGTGATGATGAATCTAATTACAACCCCCTTGCGTTGGTAGATGAATTGAATTTGCACGATTATGTAAAAATATTCAATCAATACATTCCAAATGAAGATGTTCATAAATATTTCCAGATATCCAATGTAAATGTTTTGTTTTATCTAACCGCAACGCCTTCTGGAGTAGAATCTATTTCTTACAATTTCCATATGCCAATTGTTGCTACAAAAGTTGGGCATTTTCCGGAAACAATTCAGGAAGGCTATAATGGATATCTTGCAGAACCAAATGATATTATATCAATGGCTGATGCTATGGAAAAAGCAATTACTAATCCTATAGATCGAAATAATGTTAAAGCAACTGCTGAAAAAATGAGCTGGGAAAATTACGCTAAAACTATAATGAAGGATATCATATGAAATATGATCCCGTAAAAAATATTTTTGAAAAATTTATCAATAAATCGCCAATTTTTAGAAAGTCATTTTATAAAATATTGGATACACTTTTTTTAAGAGCCTGGTATATACATAGGGAGTTAAAAGAAATTCGTAGAGTATTTAAAAATCAAAATATAAATATATATGATGCTGGTTGTGGTTATGGGCAATACAGTTATTATTTGTTAAAAAAATTAACACCTTGCAATATTGTGTCTGTTGATATTAAGGAAGATTGGCTAAATAACTTAAAGCCTTTTTTCCAAAAATATAACAATATAAAATTAAAAGTTGAAGATATTACACAAATTAACGATGAAAGTATTTATGATTTAGTTTTATGTGTTGATGTTATTGAACATATTGTAGATGATCAAAAAGTTTTTAATAATTTTGCAAAGATGCTTAAAAAAGATGGCTTTGTAGTGATTAGTACTCCATCAATCTATGGCGGTAGTGATGCACATGATGAACACGATGATAGTTTTATAGAAGAACATGCGAGAAATGGTTATTCCTACGAAGATATTGAAAATAAAGCAGCCAATGCAGGATTAAAAATTCATAAATTTAAATTTTCCTATGGTGCATTTGGTTCGTTATCGTGGAAATTAGCAATAAAATATCCTATTTTAATGGTAAATTTTTCAAAAATAATGTTGTTATTTTTACCTTTTTATTATGCAGTTTTTATTCTTCCAATTTTACTATTAATGTTTATCGATACACAAGTAAATAACAAATTAGGTACAGGAATAATAGTAACATTAAAAAAAATATAGGTTTATAAGATGGCAAAATCTAATACACAAAAGTCCAAATCGTTGGGGCAACAGAAATCTGGTTTAGAAACATTTATTGACAATATCAAAAAATATGATAATTATTTTGCGTTAGGAGTTATATTAATTTTAATTCTTTTTCATTTTTATCCATTATTATTTGATGGTAAAACATTTGTATCTGGCGACATACAAGCGACAAGTGGTCCTAAATCAGATTTACCACCTGAATACCGATTGTGGAACCCATACATCTGGTCCGGTATGCCAGGTAGTAATGTTGTTTTTTGGTATAATTTAATATCTATGATAACAAGTTATGCAAGAACTATTTGGGGAGCATTTTTTTCAGTTCCATATGCAAACTGGTTATTTTTTGTAATTTTACTTGGTTTTAATACATATCTTTTGATGAAATTTATAACAAAGAAAAGAACTGTAGCTTTATTTTCATCAGTTTCAACAATATTTAGTACTGGACTTATTCTATATATTATGATTGGGCATGTTTCTAAAACGGCTGTTATTGCGTGGTTTCCTTTAGTTCTTTATTTAATATTCAAAATGCAGGAAAAAATCAAACTTATACATTTTGCTGTTTTAAGTTTTGCATTAACTATGCTTTTTAATCCATGGCATGTGCAGATGATTTATTACATTTACATGTTTTTAGTCTTATATTATTTGTATTATATCGTATCATATTTAATTAACAAAGAACAGGATAAATTAAAATCTCTTATAAAATCTGGACTTGTATTAACTGCTGCTACAATCGTAGGTTTAGGGATTAATATCTATACTTATTTGAATCTCTACGAATATTCAAAATATTCAACACGTGGAACAAAAAGTATTTTAGAGCAAAAGATTGATAAAATTAAAGATCCACAACTGAAAGAAGAAATAAAACACGCCGAAGATGATCAATATAGATATATGACCAACTGGTCATTTTCTGTTGAAGAATTAACAACATTTTTTATACCTTCTTTTTATGGGTTTGGTAATAGCACATACGAAGGCGAATTAACAAACTATCAACCATACAATGTTAATACATATTTTGGACAAATGCCTTTTGTTGATGTTCCTCAATATATGGGAATAATTGTTACGGTATTGGCAATTTTGGCATTTGTGATTGACTGGAAAAATAAATTTACAAGATTTTTATTAATAGTATCTGTTTTAACTTTATTCATATCATTTGGTCGAAATTTACCAATCATTTATAATTTATTCTATTATTTTGCACCAGGATTTAATAAGTTTAGAGTTCCATCATTAATACTCTATCTATTACAAACAGTTTTCCCAATACTTGCGGGATTAGCATTAAGCAAAATTATAGATTGTATCAAAGAAAATAAACCTATTTTCAAATTAGATATTCTTCAAAAAGTTTTATATGTATTTGCTGCTTTAGTAGTTTTAGTATTAATACTTTCAGGTAGCTTAAAAGATTTATATATTAGTTGGATAAGTGGAATTGAAAAAGCAGCACAATTAAAACCTCTTTACACTTATATGGCAGATATGTTTGTAGCTGATTTAATAATTTCTTTAGTACTTATAACTTTACTAATAGTAAGTTTATTCTTATTGATTAGCAAAAAGATTAACTATTTCGTTTTTGTATCTCTATTATTGTTATTTACCTTTATAGATTTACATCGAATAGCAAAAAGGGCAGAACATTATACAGATTACGAAGAATTTCAATATCAGTTTACAGAGCCAGCATATATTAAATACTTACGTGGCCAACCAAAACAAGAGCCATACAGAATTATTAATATTAAGCAAGATGGTTCCTTAGGTTCATTAAACAATAACGCAAATTTCCACGAAAAATACAGAATTGAAGATATTTACGGTTACTCAGCAATTAAACCAAGGTTAATACAAGATTATATGGATGTTATAAGTCCAATTAACGAAACTTTCTGGAAGTTAGCCAATGTAAAATATATTATTTCCGATAAGGCTTATAGGTTTGATAATATTAATTTAGAAATAGCTTCAGTTGTCGATGGCAATGTAATACTGGTAAATAAAGATTTTATTCCGAGAGCTTATTTTGTTGACACTGTAAAAGTTGCAGATGAATTGGAATATTTATATTTAGTAAAGGATAATGCTTTTAATCCAAAAACAACTGCATTTATACATACAAAAGATTTTGATTTATCAAAAGTGAAAGTAACAAATAATAAAAGTTATACAAAAACATTAGCTTATACTCCTGATAAAAGAGAATATGAATTATATGCAGATGATGATAATTTCCTCGTAATAAGTGATACATATTATCCAACTGGTTGGAAATATTCCTTAGATGGTAGAGAAATTGAACCGATAAGAACAAATCACGCATATCGAGGATTTTTGATTCCTAAGGGCAGGCATAAATTAATAATGAGTTTTGAACCAACATCGTTTTATATAGCAAAATATGTAGCTTTAATATTAAGTTTAATTATTTTAGGAATAATTATATTATATTTTGTGAAATATCTTCAACAAAAGCAAATAGAGCAAGAAAAATCGATAAGTTGATTATGAAAAGTCTATAAATTTATAGATGCAAATAGGAAAAGTTAAACGGTCGTCTAAATATGTTATACTCAAAACACATTAGATGGCCGTTTTTCTTTTATTCCTTAGAAAATTTAAAGCTTTATTATTCTCAAAATTAATAAGCTCTTTACTAAAAAAGTAATTGCTGTAAATTCAAATAAATTATACAATAATATTTAAAAATGAATAGTATTGTGTGGATTTTAAAGAAACAATATAAGTAAAGTTAAATTTTCAAATCTAATAAATCATAAAAGTATTTATTTATATCTAAATAAGGAATAATGTTTCTTTGAAATTACTATCTTATATATATAACTTTCAAATTATCAAAAACTAATGATTATATCCTTAATTTCAAGCAAAAAGTTTATTAAAAAAGTTTGTTGAACTATTTTTCGGAACTTTTTTCTTTTGATTCCAAGTGATAACTAACCAAAAAAACAATACCTATAAAAACAAGAATTGTAAAAAATTGTAAGGATGGACGATTAAAAACATCATTTAAAATATCACCCAAAGCTATACCTGCACCAATTCCAATTGCGAATAATCCATATCTTAAATATTTATATTTGTTATCGGGATTAGTTGGTTTTGTAAACAAAGCTTTGATTGTTTCTGCATCTAATCCTCTTTCTATTAAATATTTTCTTTCTTTAGATGAAAGATAAAATCTTATAATGACATAAGCAAAGAGTGATAATATTGTTAAAATTGGTATAAATAATGCTAATATGCCTTCCATTGTAACCTCTAATTTAATATTTATTTAATAGTTTTGACTATATATTTTTTTATAGGTTACAAAAAATTTATTTTTTAGCAAAAAAAACTATTAAAATTCCCCATATCATTAAAATTACATTTTGGATAGGCATTTGGAGTAAGAGTGGAAGTGAGTATACAACAGCTACAGATGGTATCCAGATTATCCAGTTTAGTAGTAATACAACAAAATAATCTTGCTTAACTTTTAATATAATCTCAGAAAATATTGAAAGTTGAATTTTGCCTTTTTCTATCCAGCCATAACAAAACAACATTGTTGGAACAGCCCAAAAAGGAGTATATAAAAATTCATCTATTAATACTTTTGTAAATACTATTGAAAAGTTATTACTATTTCCTATATAGATAGCTAACAATGTGTAAAAAAGGTTTATTTCAAACCCTTTATAAAACCAAAATAAAAATTGCATAAAAACTTTTTTATAATCGATTAAGTAATTTTTTTTGAAAATATAATTTAATAAATCGGGAACAACACCACCAGAAAAACCTGTGGTAAACATTATCAGAATTACACCATATTTCGCTTTAGCATTAGCTAAAAATTCAAATAAAAATTTTAATTGGGGGATAAAAAAGTATGATATAAAAATAAGTAACGCTATAACTTGAAGAAAAATAATTGAAAAAATATTTTGAAAAAAAGAATTTTTTATTTTAATTAAAATTGTTTTCATAATAATTTTATAAAATTTATGATATATTTTTTACTTTTACTAAATACAATATTATTAGCTTTTGACGTAGATACATTAAATTTCAAAAATTTATTACTTCAAACACAACAAATTGGTATCTATTCTTCTCTTATTTTAGATGACTCATCAATTTGTACTTTTGGTGGAGATGGTTCAATAAATATTTTGAGAAAACAAACAGTAAAAAAAGTAAGTGATTTCCACCGTGGCGCAATTCTTTCAACTATTTATAACCCAACAACAAAAAATATAATTACAGCAGGTTGGGATGGTAAAATTTATTCTTACGATTTTCAAAGAGATAATAAATCAACTATTTATAACAATACAAATACAATCCTTAAAATTATTTCATTACCAAACAATAATTTAATATTTACAAATAATAATAAAGAAATAATACAACTTCAATATATTAACGATACACTATTTAAATTAGAAACGAATATTCAAATACAAGAATATACAACGGATGAACTTTATTATAATCATTACACCAAAGAAATTTACAATATAATTAATTCTCTTTTCGGTTGTGAAATGCAAATTTATGATAATAATTTGGAATTAAAAAAAATAATTTATTTTGATAATAATTTTTATTCAGCTTATGCATTAAATGATACAATAATATTATTTGGTGATGAATACGGTAACCTGAGTATTTTTTCAACTATTGATTATCAAGTGAAAAATTCAATAAATATATCTAATAATAGAATTGTTAAAATAATTCAAAATAATAATATATTAGTAATATTAAGTTGGGATAATACTGTGACACTTTATGATTTTGAAAAAGAAAAAATAATAAAAAAGTTATACATTCAAAAATCATGGATAAGTGATATAAACAAAATAGAAAATAATCTGTATATTTTTACATTAGATGGTTCTATATATAAAACTATTCTAATGTAATTACTCCGCCTGCCAAAAGATATTCAAAATTATTATCATAAATAACGAGAGATTGTCCCGGAGTTACTGCACTTTTAGGTTCTTTAAATTTTAGTAATATTTCATTTTCATTTGATATTAATACTTCAGTTGGAGTACCAGGGTCACCGTATCTAATTTTTGCAACAACTTGTTGGTTTTCTTTTAATAAATCACCTGTTTGATAGTTAGGAAAGTTTGCTTTAACTTCATAAGTTAACAAATCTTCATAGTCACCTAAATAGACTATATTCAATTCTTTGTCAATTTTTGTTACAAAGATGGGCTTTCCAAGAGCAATGCCAATGCCACGACGTTGTCCAACTGTGTAATTATGAACACCTTTATGTTTTCCTACAACTTTATCTTTATAAACAAAATCTCCAACTTCTACTTTAATGTTATTTTCTATTAGTTTTTGGTTGATAAAATTCGTGTAGCTACTATCATTTACAAAGCATATTTCCTGGCTATCAGGTTTAGATGCATTGTGTATGCCATATTTTTTTGCAATTTCTCTAATTTCTGGTTTAGTAAATTTAGCAAGAGGGAAGATAGTTCTTGATAAATCTTCTTGAGTTAATTTCCATAAAAAATATGTTTGGTCTTTAAATTTATCAAGAGATCTTTTAAGCAGAAATTTATTTCCTACTTCTTCGATAATAGAATAATGCCCAGTTGCAACAAAATATGCGTCAATTGAATTAGCATAATCTAATAGATATTTCCATTTTATTTCTCTATTACAAACTGTACATGGGTTAGGGGTTCTTCCATTTATATATTCATTGATAAAATTTCCTATGATTTGGTTTTCAAATTCACTACTAATATCTTTTGTAACGTGTGAAATGCCAATATTATCAGCAACGCAGCGAGCATCCTTAAGAGAACAACAACCTAATTCGAATGTATCGTGATTTACTAATTCTAAATGTCCCCATGTTTTTAAAGTTATACCGTAAACTTCAAACCCCATTTCTTTTAATAATGTAGCCGCTACAGATGAATCAACACCACCACTCATTCCCAATACAACTTTATTTTTATTCACAATTTTACCTTTCTTTTTTTTAAAAAATTCATTAAATTCAATTTTTAAAAATATATATTTTGTCAGAAATTTAGAATAAAAAATGAGAACAAAAATACTATTTTTACAATTATTAATATTATTTTGGGGTTGTTCAAGTTCCAAAAAGGGAATGAATGAATTACCAAATTTATCAAACATCAATACTTATCATGATTATATAACCCAAAACGCACCAGATAATAAAGCACTCAGGAAACTTGAACTTTTACTTGGTTACTATCAACAAAATCGTGATTTTCAAAGTATGTTAACAACATATAATAGATATAAAGTTCTATTTGATACAAGAAATCCTAATTTTGTTGATATAACTAATTTAATAAAAAATGATGATTTAAGATTTGTAGTAAAAAAAGATGAAATTGAACCTAAAATGCTAGGAATTACTCCACGTAATGAAATTCCAGAGAATAATGCAAGATTATTTTTCGATATAAATCAAGTTGATAGTTCATTTTCAGATGATGGGAATATTTTAGTGTTTTGTGCAGATGCTAATGTTGTAGGTAATGCACACCGGTTGCATTACAATATTAACGGTAATAGTTGGGGTAATACAGATATATTTATTTGTTATAAAAAGAAAGATAATAGTTGGAGTGAGCCCTTAAACATTGGAAAGAGAATAAATTCACCTTATACTGAAAGAACTCCGTTCCTTTCAAAAGATAATAAGTATTTATTTTTTGCTAGCAATAGGCCAGGGGGTTTTGGCGGTTTTGATCTTTATATGTCAAAAAGGTTATCTAATAAATCGCTTGTTGAGTGGAGCCAACCAATAAATCTTGGTAAATATATTAATACACCAAAGGATGAATTTGCATTTCAAGAAATAGCGAAAAATTTATACAAATATTTTTCAAATGTAGATTTTGAAAATCCGGAGCTCTTTAGAACTTATTTAGCGAAATATATACCGATTATTTATTTTACGGGTAAAGTAATTGATAGTAATAATGTTCCACTTGATGCAAGAATTTTCTATAACAATTATGATTCATTACTACCTCATAAAGGTTCTCTTTTAAATGACTATTCTTCCGGTCTTTTTACAATTAAAATGAATGCCGGAACTCAATATCACTTAATTATCGAAAAAGATGGATACTTTACTCAGTATGACACTTTAAATTTTTTGTCTTATAATGATTCTATGCAAATTGAAAAAACATACAAACTTTTTGCTAGACCAAAGCCTATTAAAATTAAGAAAGATACAATAATTGTTAAAAAAGTTGATACTATTATTGTAAAAAAAGGTATTGATTTAGATAGTTTAACTTTAGCTAAATTACAAAAATCTAAAGAACAGGATGATAGTATTAAAATTTTAGATTTTGATGATTATAAATTTGTAAGATGGAATATTCTTTCAAATAAAAAATTCTATATAGTGCAGGTTAGCTCGTGGGATAATTTAAATAAAGCATTAAATGTTGCGAAAAATATAAAAGCAAAAGGTTTTCCAATAGCAGTAAGAAAAGCTAAATTATTTGGGAATAAGTTATTCTACCGTGTTCAAGTAGATATTGTTTTCAATAGCCTTAAAGAAGCTAATGATTATGCAAATAAACACTTTAAAGAATTATATGATGATTTTACAATTAACAAAAAATATTATAAAAAAACATTAAGGTAAAAGAAATGGTGACTACAAAAAAAACTATTTTTATTACAGGAGCTTCCGCTGGAATTGGAAAAGCAGCGGCTTATAAATTTGCACAAAATGGGTATAATTTAATTCTTTCTGCAAGAAGAATATCTTTATTAGAAGAGATTAAAAAGGATATTGAAACTAAATTTTCAGTAAAAGTTTTTGTCGGAGAATTGGATGTAAGAAATTTTAATGAAGTAGATAATTTTGTAAGAAATTTGCCAGATGAATTTAAACAGATTGATGTTTTATTTAATAATGCAGGTTTAGCAAAAGGACTTGTAAAATTATATGAAGACGAAGTGGAAAATTGGGATGTTATGATTGATACAAATATCAAAGGGTTACTTTATGTTACAAAATGCGTATTACCTTTAATGCTAGAAAGAAAAAAAGGGCATATTATTAATATGGGTTCCATTGCAGGGAGAAATCCATATACAAAAGGAGCTGTTTATTGTGCTACCAAACATGCAGAACTAGCTATCACACAATCTTTGAGAGCAGATTTATTGGGAACTAATATTAAAGTTTCTACAGTTGATCCAGGTATGGTAGAAACAGAATTTAGTATTGTAAGATTCAATGGCGATACTCAGAAAGCTAAAGATGTTTACAAAGGTCTTAAACCACTTGTTGCAGAAGATATTGCTGATATTGTTTTTTGGATAGCTTCTACTCCTGAACATGTATGCATAAACGAAGTTGTTGTTACACCTACTGCACAAGCTAATGCTTATTATGCATACAGAGAAGAATAATTTTATCATATTTATAATGTGATTTTGAAATTTATATAAAGAGGTCGTAAATTGATATATTAAAATTATACAACGACCTCTTTGTTTTTTTTATAGCTTTTGAATATTTATTAGAAAAGATATAATTATGATTTTATGATTTAAGTTCTTCTAGTGGATTATGATTATTCTTTTTATCTTTAACAACAAGTGTTGTAGTAGGTGCTTTACTATTCAAACTAAACATAATATCTTGTCCATGGCATAAGCCCATAATAATATTTAATTCTGTGCCATTTTCATTTAAATATTTTGCTTGACCTTTTGGATTGCAAGCCATTCCTTTAAAATCGGAGTTTTCAAACAGTTCGCTTTTTTCAATACTATTAATTCTACAATCTACAGTAAAAACTTCAAACTTATCTTCAAGCATTTGTTTTAATTTTTCAGCTTCGTTTTTCATGGATATGCAATTAGCGATGCCAATTTTTTTTATACCTTGAAGTTCAGCAAATTTTTTTAATTGTGAAATTCTGCCATTATTAGGTCTTGAAAGTTCAACATTTTTTAAAAACTCCATTTCATTTTTTGTATAAAATTCTTTCATAATATCCTCAAAATTTTTTTTGATATGATTATTATTCTTATTTTTGGTTACAAATTAAACTTTTTTAGTAAAAATATTGTCTAATAAAATTGATATTTAAGGAGAATACAAATGTTGAACAAAAAAATATTTATAATATTACTTTCTTTTACTATTTTATTTGCCCAAAGAACTACTGGTTCTCAAAATTTTGCTAATATAAAGGCTACAATTAAAGGAATTATCAAAGATACTATTACAAATCAACCATTAGAATATGCTAATGTTATACTAACATCACAGAGGACAAAAAAAATAGTTGGTGGGAATATATCGAATTCCAATGGTGAATTTATAATTTCTGATGCTCCATTGGGCAGACATTTATTGGAAGTTAAATTTATTGGTTATAATAAATATGTAAAAGAAATTCAGATTACTCCCCAAAAAACCGAATTGGATTTAGGTGAAATTTATTTAATACCAGCAGATAAAAAATTAAGCGAGGTTGTAGTTACTGGTAAAAAAGAAATGATGGAATTTAAATTAGATAAAAGAGTTTTTAACCTTGATGAAACTACTCAAAATTCAGGTGGTAATGCTGCAGATGTGCTTCAAAATGTTCCTTCAGTTAGTGTTGATATAGATGGTAATGTAAGTTTACGTGGAAATTCCAATGTAACTATTTTAATAGATAACCGTCCAGTTAGTTTAATGGGGCTTTCTAATGCTGATGCCATGCAACAACTACCAGCTTCTGTGATTGAAAGAATTGAAATTGTTACTAATCCATCTGCTAAATATGACCCAGATGGCACAACTGGAATTATAAATATCATTACTAAAAAAGATAATGTTCAAAATTATAGTGCTTTAATAAATTTGAACGTTGGTAACAACTCAAGATACAATGGTTCGCTTAATTATAATTATCGTTATAATAGCTGGAATTTCTTTACATCTTATAATTTTAGAATTATGAATATGAATTTTAATAATAAATCTGAAAGGACAAACTTTTTCCCAGATACATCTTTGTTTAACCAATATGGCGATGCAAAAAGAAAAATGAATAATCATAATATCAGGCTTGGAACAGAATACAATTTTAGTAACGATCATTCGCTTCTGTTAAGTTTATCTTACAATATTTTCAATAGAGAAATGAATTCTAAAACATCAGTATTGAATACAAAAATGCCAATTGAAGACTATTCCTCTTTTTCACATAATGAAAACAAAAATAATGGTTTCAATATTAATTTAAATCATAGAATTAAAACTAATAAAGATGGAGCAAATTTAATTACAAATATTAACTTATCTAATTTTGAAGAAGATGGCAACAGTAACACAATCCTTAATGGTATATTCCAGAATAATAAATTTCAGGGCTATACAGATGGAAAAACAAATGTAAAAAATTATACACTTCAAAGCGATTACACACATCCTATTGACGATTTTACACAATTTGAAACTGGATTTAAAATACAACAAAATAATCGTTCAAATGATAATCTTATTGCAAGATTAAGCTATTCCAATAAATATAATAATTTTGATTTTATTGAAGATTTTTATTCTGTTTATGCAACATATGGCTCTCGATTTGATAATTTTAAATTTCAATTGGGTTTAAGATATGAAATTGCTAAAATTGATTTTAATCAAAAAACTCAATCTATGAAAGTAAAAAGAGAATATAAAAACTTTTTCCCAACAATTCATCTAAGTTACGATATTACAACAACAAATTTAATTCAACTTAGTTATAGCAGAAGATTAAGCCGACCTAATGATAGACAGCTAAATCCGTATATTGACTCTACTGATTATCCTATTATTAATACTGGTAATCCTAATATATTGCCAGAATATTATAATTCATATGAGCTTTTACATTCAATTATATTAGGTCCATCATCTATTAATACATCTATATTTTATAGAAATACTGATGATAATGTAGAAAATTTAAGATATTATTATCCAGATGGTTCAATTGTAAATATGCCTAAAAATTTGAGTAAACAAGAATCTTATGGTTTTGAAATAGTTACACAAAATAATTTTATGGGTTTTATACGTGCTAATTTGAGTTATAGTTATTACAAGTTTGTTATCAGGGGGGGGTATTTGGATAATCTTGGCAATTATCAAAATCTTTCTACAAATAGTTTTAACTGGAATGTTAAACTAAATTCTACAATTACTATTCAAAAAGGATTTGATATTATGTTTAATATTTCATATAATTCTCCAAGAACTATGGCGCAAGGTAAAAGTAGTGCATTTATACATAATGACTTATCGATGAGAAAAAATTTAATCGGTGATAATTTAATATTAACATTCAGAACTTTTGATCCATTTAAATTAATGAAGTTCGAAAACACAATAAATACACCTTATTACACATCATTTTCATCCAGAACAAGAACAACTACAGCATTTTTTATTGGGCTTTCATATAAGATAAATGATTTCAAAAGACAAAAAACTAACGAAGATATACCAAGAGACGATGATATGCAATAATCCATTAGATTAGTTCGTAGTTAAAAAGATAAAATTATAAGAACCGTGTATTAAAATAATAAAGGCTATCTAGATGCTTTCTGCTAAATGTATATCTAGTTGGCCTTTTTCAATAATTCATTTACTCCAATAATTATGTACTAATTTTTGTATTACTGATAAACTAAATTACTTTTCTTTGACTTTGTAAGAAATAATACTTTTCAGAGGTGTTGAGATGATATTAAGTAATTATACATTTACGATATTTAATTAGTAAATTATAAGTAGAATATTCTTAATATTATATATATAAAATATAAAGATACAAGTAATATTCCTTCCCATCTATCAATGGTTCTTTTTTTACCGGTAAACATTGTAACAAAAAGAAATATATGTGCTAACAAACAAATTAAGATATCTAAATTTACCATATATGTTAGTTTTATCGGGTTAATAATTGCTGTTACACCAAGAATCCAGAAAGCGTTGAAAATATTTGAACCAACAATATTACCAATAACAATATCGGATTGTTTCTTGTAAGCGGCAACAGCTGATGTGGCAAGCTCTGGTAGGGATGTTCCAATTGCAATTATTGTAAGACCGATTATAGTTTCGTCAATTTTAAAATTTTTCGCAATGATAACCGAAGAATCAACAATTAAATTACCTCCAATTATTAAACCGGCCAATCCAATAATAATAAATAAAATTGCTTTAATTAAACTTAATTCTTTAACTTCAACTTCTTGTGTATCATTTGTAGATTTGATTAAGCTAAAAATATAATACATAAATATTATAAAAAAAGAAAGTAATATCAGACCATCTCCTTGTGTTATAGAATTACTTGTGTATTTTATAATATTAGAAGGATCTTTATCTCCTAAACGACTTATGTTTTGAAAGTTGTTGAAAAATATATCATTAGCAGTTATTCCGATTACTATAATTCCAAGTAAACTAAATGGTATCTCATTAATAATAGTTGGTTTTTGTGCTTTCATTGGATAAATAATAGCAGAAATTCCGAGAATTAATAAAATATTCAGCGTATTACTTCCAATGATATTTCCAATTGCAAGGGAAGTATTTCCATTAAAAGCAGATAATACATTGACAATTAATTCTGGCGATGAAGTTCCAAAACCCACTATAGTCAATCCAATTACAATTTTAGGAATATTAAATTTGTATGCAAGACTTGAAGAACCATCCACAAAGTAAACAGCACCTTTAATTAATAGAATAAAGCCTATTATAAGTAATAAATAATGCATAATTTTTTGAAAATTTATTGGATTGATTTTAAAATATAATAATAAAAACTTATAAAAAAAAATATTAGATTAAACTAAGGTTCTAATATATCTCATAATACTATATTGTAAAAGTTTTTAAATTATTTTACTTAGATGATATTTACAATATGAAAACAAAAAAATTGCATATTTGCAATAAAATCAATATTTTGCATATTAATCTTAATCGGGGATTGTAAAATGAAAAAATTGCTGATATTTTTTTCTTTGTTTGCGATTTGCTTTGCAAAAAAAGATGTTATAAAAATTAATTATCCAAATAAAAATGCTAAAATCATTTCAGTTAACAAACCTATTTACATAACAGGTATAATCAACAATACTTATGTTAAGGAATTATTTGCAAATGGAAAACCTGTTAAAATAGATAAAGATGGTGGTTTTGTAATCTATGATATGCCTAAAATATTACAAGAAAAAGATGCTAATAATTATTATAAAGCAATTTATGAATTTAATATTATTAAAAATGATGGTGAAGAAATTAAATATGAACATCCTATTTTTATTAAATACCCAAAAATTAGCTGGAGCGATGAAAAAGTTCAAATAGAAAATATAATTGAGCCAACGGGGGATGTTGTAATTCGAAAAAATGATGAATTTACTTTAAAATTTCGTGCAACTCCTAATATTGATTTTTGGATAGAAATCGATGGGATTGATAAAAAATTCAATGTTTCAAGAGCTGATTTTATTGATAAGCATTATTGGGCAGATATTGTTTTTGGTGAAGGTTTTGGAACTAATAAAGATACAATCGATGGTTTATATTTTGCAAAATTAAAAATAAATAATGAATTGGATAAAGCAAATATCCATATATGTTATAAAAATGAGCAAATAATCGAAAGATATACCATTAAATTTAAACTTACGGTAATTGATAAATCAAATCTTTTTGTAATCAAATCATTAAAAGATAAAAATGATAATCCAATAATTTTTCGTAATGCACCTGGTGGAGGATACAAATTATTTCTACTCCCCAACACTAAATTAAATGTAATTGGAAAAATAGGGGGGTGGTATAAATGCGAACTAAACGATAATTTAATCGGCTATGTTTCAGAAAGTAATAGTGAAATTTTGAAAAATTTTGATGTATTTTTACCAATTCATTTAAATCACATTAGACTTGAAGAAGATAATGATTTTATATATTTAAAAACTGATACTCCCGAGTGTTTACCTTATGAGGTTATAACATTTGACAATAGTGTAACAATTAGGCTTTTTAATACAATTAATAACATTGATTTTATTCGGGACTTAACTTATCCATCTAAATTAAATTATATTGTTCATTCACAGGAACAAAATAAAATAACAACAATAAATTTTAGGTTGAAACAAAAAGCTTTGTGGGGATATTCTGTTAATTTTGTAGATAATGTTATGATATTTAAATTTAGAAAACCACCTACAATAGAGAAGGGAAAAATTAAAAATTGTATTATTTCTATAGATCCGGGCCATGCACCTGATCCTGGTGCAGTTGGAATATATGGATTAGCCGAAAAAGAAATTAATTTAATTCTTTCTAATCAACTTAAGAAAATGCTGGAAGAGAAAAATATTAAAGTATTTATTACAAGAACAGAAATAGATAAGGGTCCAGAACTAAGAGAAAGGAAAAAAATAGTTAATTATTTCAATCCACATATATCAATCAGTATTCATAATAATGCGGTGCCGGAAAATGTAAATCCAATTTTAAATAATGGTTCATCTGTATATTATTACTTTAACCATTCGAGAAAATTTGCTGAACTAATTCACAGTAATTTTATGAAAAATTTGAACTTAAACAATTTTGGTCTTTTTTGGGATAATCTTTATATGTGTCGAATTCCTGAAAGTGTATCGGTTTTAGTTGAGCCTGCATTTATAATGTTGCCAGAGCAGGAAAGATTGTTAAGAGATAAAAATTTTCAAAATAAAATTGTAAAATCTATATATGATGCTATAATATCTTATATTATGGAGAATGCTCAATGAAAAAATGGTTTTCTTACTATAATCCATTCAATTTTAAAATAGTGTTATCAGTAATAGCTTTAGGAATAGCTTATTATTTGTATTATTATACGGATGAACTTATACAAAATCTACAAAATAGAGAATATAAATCTGCTCAATTATACGCTAATGCATTAGAATATATAACAACTTCAGGGGCTACCAATCAATCTGAGTTTACATTTATTTTTGAAAATATCATTCAAAAGATTGATTTTCCTATTATATATACAGACAAAAGTGATAATATTGATATTAAAAATTTACAATATTCTGTAAAAAATATTATCATAGATTCAAATTTATCTGAAAAAGAAAAAATGATTTATTTGAAAGAAATAATGAGTGATATGGATAATTTACATCAGCCAATAGAAATTAAGTATAATGATATTATTATTGGTAAATTGCATTATGGAGATTCGTTTTTAATAAAAAAATTGAAAATATATCCTTATTTGCAGTTTATGTTTATGGGATTTTTCATGATAATCTTCTATCTTTTATTTAATTATATGAAGTTGAAGGAGCAATCTAATATTTGGATAGGTCTGGCAAAAGAGACTGCACACCAGTTAGGCACACCATTGTCATCGCTTATGGGATGGAATGAATATCTTAAACTAAATTATAATAAACCGGAAAAAGTGCTTGATGTTACCACTGAAATTGATAGAGATATAGAAAGGTTTAATAAAATAACACAAAGATTTTCTAAAATTGGTTCTAAGCCAGAATTACAGGAAACTAATATTGTAAATATTCTTCACAATATAGTAAATTATTTTACAATAAGATTACCACAGAAAGGACAGAAGGTAGTAATTTCCGTAAATGCACCTAATATGATACTAGCCTATGTAAATCCAAATTTATTTGAATGGGTTATAGAAAATCTTATAAAAAATTCCCTGGATGCGATTGGCTCTAATAAAGGAGTTATAACAATTGATGTTGAAGATAATATAGACCATTATATTATTGATATTACTGATACAGGTAAAGGTATTGAACCAAAGAAGAAAAAAACAATTTTTAGACCTGGTTATACAACTAAAAAAAGAGGTTGGGGATTAGGATTAACACTTTCTAAAAGAATAATAGAAGAATATCATAAAGGAAAGATTTTTGTTAAATCAACATTTGTAAACCAGGGAACAACAATGCGAATTATTATGTATAAAAAAATAAAACCTAAAAATTCATTTAATTTATTGGAAATATTTAATAAATTTAAGAATTAAATTTTTTTTGAGCCCATAAAAATTCAGCAAAACCTAAAACATCCCAAATACCTTGTCCGGCTAATACTTCTTTTCTCAATAATTTAACTATTATGATTATTGGGAAAAGGGCAATACCAATTTTATCACGTCTTGTTCCAGCCTTGATGATTTTTAAATTCTTTGCAAGAAGGGTATTAGCAATTTCAACTAAGTTATAAAGTCTAATATGTGTTTCGTCATCGCTAAAGTGTAAAGTGCCTTTTAAAGATGGCAAATTTAATGATTTAACAGATGGGTATTCGATGTAAATATAGCCACCTTCTTTTAACTTTTGTGTAATAATTGATAAAATTTCTAATCCGTTAGTAAGATGTTCCAAAATATGGTTCATGATTATAACATCAAAAAAATTATCTGGGATTTTTTTTAAATTTGTAGGAGTGAGCTCAAAGTGATAAAACTCTTTCATTTGCATTAAATCATATGCATCAAGATTATATAGTTCTTTATCGATTCCATAATATTCACAATTTGGGAAATATTTTTTTGTGATTGTAGGCGAATGATTTCCACAACCTACATCTAATAATTTGAAATTTTTATCTTTAAATAATTTATAAAATCTTTTGAATTTAACAGGGAGTTCTAGTCTTTTAATTATCATTTATTAACCTATAGAAAGATATTTCATTTCATCTTTAAAGTTACTAAATAAAATTTTTTTAACCAAAGGATATTTTTCTAGATTAGGTGAATTTTCGAGCATAATTTGAATAATTTGATTAGCAGTGTTAATTAGATATGAATCATTGGATAAATCGAATAATTTAAATTCTGGTAAACCAGTTTGTTGAGTGCCAAGCAAATTACCAGGACCGCGCATTTTTAAATCCAATTCTGAAAGCAAGAAACCATTAGTTGTGCTAACCATCGCTTCAAGTCTTTTAACTGTTATTTCATCTTGAGAAAAGTTAAAATTTTGTGGATCGATAATATAATTTGTTGAATTTGTGATATTTGCTTTGGAATAAATATCATTTGTTGTTACAAGAACGCAATAAGCTTCTTTGTCAGATCTTCCAACACGCCCACGTAGTTGGTGTAATTGAGAAAGTCCAAAACGGTGCGCATCCATTATAATTATAATATTTGCATCAGGGACATCAATACCAACTTCGATTACTGTTGTTGATACTAATATATCTAATTCTTTATTAGCAAATTTTTGCATTATTTCGTCTTTTTCATACCACTTCATTTTTCCGTGTATCAAACCAATTCTGAATTTATTTAATATAGTTTGTTGTAGTTCTTGATGTAATAAATTTGCAGATTTTAATTCCAATTTGTCCGATTCTTCTACCAGTGGAGCTACAATATAAACTTGATAATTATCATTTTGAATTTTATCAGATGCAAAACTATAAATTTTATCTAAGTTATCATGTGACCTAAGATAAGTTTTAATCGGTTTTCTATTGGCAGGCATGGTTTGTATAATAGATAAATCGAGATCGCTATAAATTGTCATTGCCAAAGTCCTTGGTATAGGGGTTGCTGACATAAATAAAGTATGTGGATTTTTACCTTTTTGAATAAGTTTAGCACGTTGTTCAACACCAAATCTATGTTGTTCATCAATAATACAAATAGCTAAATGATTAAATTCAACATTTTCTTCAAGAAGTGCATGAGTTCCAATTAATATTTGGATTTCGCCGTTTTTTAGTTCTTCTAAAATTTTTAGTTTTTTCTTTTTGGGTGTGCTACCTATTAATAATTCTATTCTAATATTAAAATCTTGCAAAAATTGGGTAATTTTTTTATAATGTTGGTTTGCTAAAATTTCTGTTGGGACTAAAAATGCAGCCTGATTATGCTCATTTATTGTATAAAGTATAGCGATAAGTGAAACTAAAGTTTTACCACTACCAACATCACCCTGTAAGAGTCTATTCATTGACTTGTTGGAAGTTAAATCCTTTTTAATATCATCTAAGGCGGATAATTGACCTGTTGTAAGTTTAAATGGTAATTTTGAAAGAAATTCTTCGACTAATTTTTCGTTTAATATAATTTGATGAGTAAGCAAAGAATGATAATAATTCTTTTTAATTTTCATTAATAACAGAAAAAAGAAAATTTCATTAAATTTTAATCTTTTCTTGGCGGCTTCTAATAATTTAAAATCAGTGGGGTAATGAATATTTTCGTAGGCAGTAGCTAAATCTACAAAATGGAAATTATTTTTAATTTCTTTGGGTAAAAAATCAATTAAATAATGCTTATATTTATGTATTGCGTTTAAAATAATTTTTCTTAAATATGCTTGATTTATATAGGATTTTTTAAAAATTTCAGGTTGACTAAAAATGGGAATTATTTTACCTGTATTTAAACTATTCATTTCTCCTGCTGTATATTCTTCAATTTCTGGATGAACAAATTCAATATCATCAAAACTAAATGTTGGTTTGCCGGAAATTATATAGTAGTTATTTTCAACTAAAATTCTACTAAAATATTTAATACCATTAAAAAATAAAACTGTAAAATTTCCAAATTCATCTTTGAATTGGCATTTAAGAAGTTGACGGTTATTGGAAATATTTTTAATTTCCTTGTAAATTAATTTACCAATTATAGTTGGTTGGTCACTATTTGAAATAGATGTTTGGATAATTGTTTTGGTATTAACAATTATAGAGCGATCCAGATACCTAATTGGAAGAAAATTAATCAAATCAAATATAGTAAAAATTCCAACAGAGTTGAAAATTTTTGACCTTTTAGGTCCAACCCCTTGTAAATATTGAATATTCGTAAATAAAATATCATTCATATCGAAAAGAAAAATAATTAATAACAATATACTTAAAAAATATTTATTAATCAAAAAAGCCTCCCTAAAATCAGGAGGCAAATAAATTAGAATAAAATAATATTTTATAATTTAACATTTGATTTTACTTCATCAGCTAAATCAGCGGACACAATAATTCTTCCACATTGTTCACATGTAAACATTCTTCTATTGTTAATTCTTATTTCTGTAAGCTTTTGGGAAGGAATTTTATTATAGCAACCAGAACAAGCACCACCAACTACTGTAGAGATAGCTAAACCGCCTTTAGATTTACGAATACGAGAATATAAACTTAAATCACCTTTATGAACAGATTTAAGGACTTCTTCTCTAAGTTTTAGTAATCTAGCTTCTTCTTTAGAATATTCTTCAACTATATTGTTTAAGTTTGCTTGCGCTTCAGAAATTTCAGCTTGTTTGTTTTCGAATTCTTTGGTAAGTTCAGCAATTTCGGATTTTAAGGTTTCGATTGTATTTTCGAGAGTTGAAATTTCATTTGTAAGAGCAGTAATTTTATCTTCGGCAGCGTCAATTTGTTTAGTTAATGCATCATATTCGCGATTTGTTCTAACAGTTGTTAGTTGTGATTTGTATTTTTTTTGGTTTTCTTTTAATTCTTCAATTTCATTTTCATTATCATTAATCTTCTTTTTTGATCTTTCTTTGAGTAATTTTTTTTCTTCGATTTGATATTTTAAGGAGTTTACTTCAGCTTCTAATTCATTGATTTTTTGTGGAAGGTCTCCTCTGAATTCTTCTAACTTATCAAGTTCGTTATCGATAAGTTGAAGATGATACAAATTTTTTAATCGTGTAATCAATTTTATATCTCCTATATTTGATAATACTCTATCGGATTAGTTGAAATACTTGAAAGATGTATTTCAACATTATTTATAATATTTTTAAGATAGTTATAAAGGTAAATAATACCTGGATATTCTGTTTCGTAATGACCAGCGTCTATTAAGTAAATATTATTTTGCGCATTGTGATAAGTATGATATTTAATATCAGCAGTTACAAAAACATCACAGTTATTAGCAATTGCAGCAGTTAATAAATCTGCTCCACTCCCACCACAATAAGCAACTTTTTTAATTATATTAGATTTACCTTTTGTATATTTAAAATTTTTGAGATTGAGTTTTTCTTTTAAAAGTTTAGAAAACTCTTCAAAAGTTAATTCTTTAGTGAGTTCACCAACTATACCAAATCCATAGTTTTTATCATCGTTAAGAAGAGGGAAAATATCAATTGCAGGTTCTTCATAAGGATGTGAATTATATATTGCTTTTAAGATGTTATTTAAATTCCATTTGTTAGCAATAACTTCAATTTTTTCTTCAGGAACTTCATTGAAAGATTTTTTATTTCCGATAAATGGATTAGTAAATTCTTCGGGTTCAAATGTTCCAGTTCCACTAACTCTATAGCTACATTTTTTATAATCTCCAATAATTCCAGCTCCTTGTTTAAACATAGCTTCAGATACTTTTTCAACATAGTCACTTGGTGTGAAAACGGAAATTTTAATCAAAGAATCAGGCAATTGTTTGAGAAATGTAACATTTTTTAATCCTAATAATTCAGCAGCTGCTATATTAATACCTTTTTTTGAGGCATCTAAATTAGTATGTGCAGAATAAATATTTAAATTATTATTAATTATATCTTTTATAAGCTGGGCTTCTTTGTTTCTAAAGTTTAATGTTTTAATTGGTTCATAAATTAGAGGGTGATGTGTTATTATTAGATTTGTTTTAAGATTGAGGGCTTCGTTTAGTGTGTTTTGCGTCAGATCCAAACATAAATAAATGCCGTGGACCTGTTCTTCAAAACTTCCTATCTGCAAACCTGGGTTATCAAATTTTAAAGCTGATGAGATAGGTGCTATTGCCTCAATATGTTTAATTACATCTTTTATAATCATATATTAGAATGGAAAAATAAGCAGTCAAATATAAGAAAAATATTACTAACTAAAAAAAGAAATTTTAAAATAACTGTAAAATATTTGTAAATTAATTATAAATTAAAGTTATCGTAATATTTAATTAATATTATGAGTTTTTGTAATTATTCTCCACTTTCAAGTATATCTGACATTATAAAAATATAGGTATCAAGCAATATCAAAGAATTTATAACAGCATCATTTGGGGTAATATTCCTTACTACATTGCTAATATTTTTTATTGGTTCTCTCATTGATTCAAGTTTAGTTATACAATCTGTTATATTAAAATTTTTAAGATTTTTATCTTTTCTATATATTTGAAAAGCTTGGTTCCCAATTAAACGGATTAGTATATTTTCTACAGATTCAAAAGGAATATGATTTTTTGCTATTTCTTTCATTGGAATAAATAAAGGGCAGCCTGAAAATGGTATAATAAGATTAAGTATGCTTAATGCAGTTTGTTGTATTGTAGTTGCTTTCGTTAGTGTATAAGAATCTGTTTGAACTGTTACAATAACATTATCAAAAGAATTAAATTCGGAAAAGAAATCTATAAAATAAGAAATATTAAGTGCAAGGTTACAATATTCATTTACATCTTCATTTAAGCAAGCAGAACAGTTTATAGAATTTGCTTTAGCCCACGAGTAGTCCTCTTTTGTTAGAGGTACTGCAATATCATTATCGTTAATAAATTCAATATAATATTCTTTGGAAACATTATTTTTTTCGATTACATATCTAAAAAATTTGTCTTTCATAACTATAAATTAATAATATTATAAAAAAAAGCAAAGTAATTTTTACTATTTAAATATAACAAATAATTATTGCAAAAGGATTTTTTAATAAGCGTTGATATTTGAAGAATTATAATTATAAAAATTTATAAAATTAAACAATTTATTGTGTAATAAATAAAGAGTTATTTTATTATAAATCTTTGATATTTTAAGATAACTAGTTGAGTTATAATAAAATTTTGATATTATTTTTTTATTATTTATTTTTATCTAATGGATAAATCTAATTTTGAAAGTTATATCGTCCCAGATCTTTTAGATAAAAATTTAATTTTAGTGTTTGTTGGAACGGCGCCAAGCAGGATATCTGCCAAAAAAATTTGTTATTATGGTAATAAAAATAATAGATTTTGGTCTACACTTTTTGAAATTAAATTAGTAGATAAATTAATTATGCCCGAAAAATATCAAGAACTCTTAACATATAGAATTGGTCTGACAGATATTATAAAAAGGCAAGCAGGAAATGATAATGAATTGAAAGTTTCTGAGAATGATATAAAAGAATTTGAAGCAAAAATAAAAAATTATAAACCTAAAGTTATTGCTTTTACGAGTAAAAATGCATATAAGTTTTATTATGGGAAAAATTGTGATTACGGATTACAATTAGAAGAAATGTTTGGAGCAAAGGTTTTTGTCTTGCCTTCTACTAGTCCACTCGCTTTCAAGTTTTGGGATATAAAATATTGGAAAGAATTAAAAAAAATTATATGAAAGTTTGCTATGACGATAAATTCTATAGATAATCTGCAAAATGAAGCTTTGGATAACCTCCATTCTTTACTAAAATTACCAAAAGATTTAATTGTAACTGATGAGTATAAAAATATATTAAAGTTAATAATTGAAAAAAAACAAGAAAGCGATGTTATATTTATCACTGGGAGTGCCGGAACTGGTAAATCTACACTTTTAGAAATTATCAGAAGATACTTAAAAATAAAAGGATACAATTCTGTATTTTTATCTCCCACAGGTATCAGTGCTTTAAATATAAATGGACAAACAATACATTCATTTTTTAGAATAAAACCAGGGCTATATATCGATGATGAACAGATTTTTGTTAATGAATATACGAAAAAAATTGTAGATAAATTGGAATTCTTGGTTATTGATGAAATTTCAATGGTAAGAGCAGATCTTTTGGATTTGATTGATAGAATACTTCGTTTTTATAAAAGAGTTAACATTCCTTTTGGGGGCATTAAAGTTATTTTTATCGGTGATTTAATGCAATTGCCACCTGTAGTAAGTTCCGAAGAAAGTCCATTGTTTTTGAAAAAATATGAATCCCCATATTTTTTTGATGCAGATGTTTTTAGTAGTATTGATCTTGTTACAATTGAATTACGGTCAATTTTTCGTCAATCAGACGAAAAGTTTATTAAAATTTTGCAAAATATTCGTGTTGGTGAAATTATAGAAGATGATGTTGAATATTTAAATTATCATTGTTATGAGCAAAAAAAAAATATTAATGAATGGGGAATTTATCTTGCTAACTATAATGTAGTTGTAAATAATTTAAATAAAAAGAAGCTGAGTTTGCTCCCTGGTCCATTATACAATTTACAAGGTATCATTAAAGAACATTTTCCTACAGATGCTTTGCCGGTTGAAAAAGATTTGCAATTAAAAGAAGACGCTTTGGTTATGATGCAAATTAATTCACCAGGTGGAGATTTTGTGAATGGAAGTGTTGGAAGAGTAAGAAGTATTGCTCCAGATAAAATAATTGTAGAAATTAGTGGGAAAAATTATGAAATTGAAAGATACAAATGGGAATATATTACTTATGATGTAGATAGCAACGGAAAGATAGTACAAAATATAAGGGGAACATATTCGCAATTTCCGATAAAATTAGCTTGGGCAATTACTATCCACAAAAGTCAAGGGAAAACATTTGATATAGTAACAATTGATTTTGGAAAAGGTAGTTTTGCGCACGGTCAAACTTATGTTGCATTGAGTAGATGCAGAAGTATAAATGATATTAAATTTTCCCGTCCCTTAAAAGGCAAGGATTTTCTTGTTGATGAAAAGATATTAAATTTTATACACAATAAATACAAAATAAGTTTTAAATTAAGATGAGGTTAAAATGGAAACTTTTGATATTGTAGTTCTTGGCGCTGGTCCAGGAGGGTATGTTGCTGCAATAAGAGCAGCACAACTTGGATTTAAAACAGCATTGGTTGAAAAGGAAAATTTAGGTGGAGTTTGTCTTAATTGGGGATGTATTCCAACGAAAGCATTATTAAAAAGTGTTGAGGTTTTGGAAAATATAAAAAGTGCAAATAAATTTGGTATAACAATTGAAAGTTATAAATATGATTTTGAAAAAATTATTCAAAGAAGCAGAGTAGTATCAACTACAATTACAAAAGGTGTTGAGTTTTTGATGAAGAAAAACAAAGTACAGGTTATTAAGGGATACGGTAAAATTATTTCCAAAAATCAACTAGAAGTTGTAAATAATGGTGAAAAAAGTTTAGTTAATTTTGAAAAACTTATTATATCAACAGGAGCAAGACCTAGGACTTTTTCTACAATTCCTGTAGATGGAGAAAAAATTATAACATCAAAGGAAGCAATGACTTTAAAAAGTCAACCAGAAAGTATGATAATAATAGGTGCAGGTGCTATAGGTGTTGAGTTTGCTTATTTTTATGCATCACTTGGAACAAAAGTTACGATTGTGGAATTATTAGACCATATTTTACCTCAGGAAGATGAAGAAGCAGCAGCATTGCTTGCAAAAAAATTAAAATCTCTGGGTGTAGAAATCATTACATCAGTTGGAGTAGAAAAAGCAGAAGTTATAGGAGATGATGTTACAGTTTATTTGAATAATGGTCAATCAATTAAAGCACAAAAAGTGTTAAATGCTATTGGAGTTACTGGTAATATTGAAAATATAGGATTGGAAAATGTTGGAATTAAAACAATTAAAGGAGCAATTATTGTAAATAAAGATAATTATCAAACTAATGTTGATAATATTTATGCTATTGGAGATGTTATAGGGGCACCCTGGCTTGCGCATGTTGCATCGGCAGAGGCTATAGCTTGTATTGAAAAAATTAAAAAGATAGAACGTCCTGCAATTAATTATGATGTTATTCCTGGATGTGTTTATACTCATCCACAAATTGCAAGGGTTGGAATTACTGAAAAAGAAGCAAAAGCAAAAGGTATAGAAATTAAAGTTGGTAAATTCCCTTATTCTGCTTCAGGAAAAGCTACGGCTTTAGGTGAAAGAGAAGGCTTTGTTAAATGTATTTATGATGCTAAATATGGAGAACTTTTAGGTGCTACAATTGTGGGACCAGAAGCAACAGAACTAATTGCGGAATTTACTCTTGCAAAATCTAATGAGTTGACTTATAAAGAAATTTTACATACAATTCATTCGCATCCAACATTAAGTGAAATGATTATGGAAGCAGTTGCAAACGCTTATAATGAAGCAATACATATATAATAAATAGGAGAAAAAATGAAACTAGCAGTAATTGGAACAGGTTACGTTGGTCTTGTTAGCGGTACCTGTTTTGCAGAAATGGGCAACAATGTTATTTGTGTTGATAATAATCCCGAAAAGTTGGAAAAATTACAAAATGCCGAATTAACAATTTATGAGCCAGGATTGGATATATTATTTTATAGGAATATTGCTAAAAAAAGGCTTACATTTACTAATGATTTAAAGTATGCAGTTTTGAATTCTGATATTATTTTCCTTTGTTTACCAACCCCCCAGGGCGAAGATGGTTCTGCAGATTTAAAATATGTGTTGGGTGTTGCTGATGATATAGGAAAAATTTTAGCAGAAAATCAGGATAAAGATTTTAAAATCATAGTTAATAAAAGTACTGTACCTGTTGGATCAGCACAAAAAGTAAAAGATGCTATTGCAAAACATAATGTAAGTAATTTTGATGTTGTATCAAATCCAGAGTTTTTGAAAGAAGGTTTTGCAGTTGAAGATTTTATGAAACCTGATAGAGTTGTAATCGGCTCAGAGAATAAAAAATCTTTAGAGATTATGAAATCATTGTATGAGCCGTTTGTCAGACAAGGTAATCCTATATTTGAAATGGATACTAAAAGTGCAGAAGTTACTAAATATGCGGCAAATTCCTACCTTGCAATGAGAATTACTTTTATGAATGAACTTGCTAATTATTGCGAAAAAGTTGGCGCCAATGTAGATATGGTTAGAAAAGGAATGGGGGCAGATCAAAGAATAGGAAAAAGATTTTTATTCCCTGGTATTGGTTATGGTGGTTCTTGTTTCCCAAAAGATGTAAGAGCATTGATTAAATCTGCACAAGAAAATGGTGCTAATTTAAATATTTTAAGTGTTGTAGATGAAGTTAACAATAAACAAAAATTAGTTTTAGTAGAAAAAATCTTAAAGTATTTCAACAATGATATAAAAAACAAACATTTTGCAATTTGGGGACTTTCATTCAAACCGAATACAGATGATATGAGAGAAGCACCATCAATTTATATTATTAAAAAATTAGTAGAACTTGGTGCTAATATTACAGCATATGACCCTGCTGCAATGGAGCAGGCTAAATTTTATATAAAAGAACAAATTAACTATACGGACGATATGTATTCTGCACTCGATAATAAAGATGCACTCCTTATATTAACCGAATGGAATGAATTTAGAAACCCAGATTTTGATGTAATTATAAAAAAATTGAAGAATAAAGTAATTTTTGATGGTAGAAATGTTTATGAAATGTCTCAAATGAAAGAATTAGGTTTTGACTACTTTAGTATAGGTAGAATTCCAGTATTGCAAAAGGGAGAAAAATAATGAAAAAAGTTGCTGTTATAACAGGTGGAGCTGGTTTTCTTGGTTCTCACCTTTGTGATAAATTGTTAGCAGAAGGGATGAAAGTAATAGCTATTGATAACTTGCTAACAGGAAATATTGAAAATATCGAACATCTTTTTGGAAATCCTGATTTTACTTTTATAAAACATGATGTTACAAATTACATTCATGTACCGGGGCAAGTAGATTACATTTTACACTTTGCCTCACCTGCCTCACCAATTGACTATTTAAAATTACCAATTCAAACTTTAAAAGTTGGTTCTTTAGGTACACATAAGGCCTTAGGCTTAGCAAAAGAAAAGAAGGCTAGATTTTTATTGGCTTCAACCTCCGAAGTATATGGCGATCCTATTGTTCATCCGCAAACAGAAGATTACTGGGGAAATGTTAATCCTATAGGTCCCAGAGGAGTTTATGATGAAGCAAAAAGATTTGCCGAAGCTATGACAATGGCTTATCATCGTTACCATGGTGTTGAAACTCGTATAGTGAGAATATTTAATACATATGGCCCAAGAATGAGATTGGATGACGGACGTGTTTTACCTGCCTTTGTTGGGCAAGCCCTTAGAGGCGAAGACCTTACAGTTTTTGGAGATGGTTCTCAAACAAGAAGTTTTTGTTATGTTTCTGATTTAGTTGATGGTATCTATAGATTACTTTTGAGTGATGAAGTTGAACCTGTAAATATTGGCAATCCTGATGAAATTACTATTAAAGAATTTGCTGAAGAGGTATTAAAAAATATTAATACTAAAAGCAAAATTGTTTACCATCCATTACCAGAAGACGATCCTAAAGTGCGAAGGCCAGATATTACAAAAGCTAAAAAGGTTTTAGGTTGGGAGCCAAAAGTTGGAAGAGCCGAAGGGTTGAAAATTACAATAGAGTTTTTTAAAAAGAAGTTAAATATACAGTAAAAATTCTTTTGTATTTAAATTTAAAAATTAAAATTAAAACAACAAGGCTCGGCGTTCCGCCGAGCCTTTGTGTTTGCATTATTTCATTAGTATCATCTTTATTGTCTTGGTAAATTTATCTGAATTCATTCTTACAAAATATATACCTGATGGTAAATAAGAAGCATTAAAGCTAATATTATATGTGCCTGCTTTTTGATATGTATTTACTAAATCTGTAACTTTTTGACCAACAACATTATAAACAGATAAATTTACAAATCCATCAACTGGCAAAGTGTATTTTATGCTTGTTGTAGGATTGAATGGATTTGGATAATTTTGGTATAATTCATAATTTGCTGGTTTATAAGTTTCAACAGTATTTTCATTTGATGTTACATTTGAAGGCATATAGACAATACTTCTTGTTGATCTTAGGCCAATATTTCCAATAGAATCTAAAGTTTTATTTGCAATATTATATTTAAATAAATCTGCATATTTTAATCCTTCTGGTGGAGGAATTATATATAAGTTACCATTGCCATCGCTAGCCATTCCGCCTATTATTCTATTGTTATTTTTTGTAAATACTCTTATTGTATCACCTGTGGTTAAATCAAATTCATATAGTGCATTTTTAATATTGTTAATTGTTGATGTTAATGAAACATAAAATTTGTTGGTGTGATAATCATAAACTACAGCCTGGAATGGATACAATTTATTAGTTATTTGTTCAAAAGTTAAATCTTTTAAGTTAACTTTTACAAATTTTTTCGATTGAGTAACAGCAAATAATTCACCTTTATCATTAAATGTTGCATAGTTTAATTGTTCTGGCAAATTTCCAACCTTGTAATATCCATTATTGCTTAAATCATATCTAAATAAAGTTTGGTAATTCATAAAACCATAAATTTCTCTATTTAGTGGGTTTACAGCAATAAGAGGAAGTTGTGCTTCTGTTGGGAATGAATAGAGTAAAGTATTTTGTGCATTGTTTTTATTAACAGTATATAATTTAAATGGAGAATTTGGAGTTGCAACAACATAAATTTGATCATCAGTTACTTTACCAAATTCTTTAATATTGGCAATTATTGGAATAGCTAAATCGTTACTTCCAACAGTTATTTTTAGTGTATCAATAAAGTTACCAGCATTATCAAGGCTTATTGCAAGAGGTATTGTAAAATAATTATTGTTTAACAAGTTTGTAGGGAGCGTAAAATTAGAAGGAAAAGATATATTTTGATTATTAAATTTCAATTCAACATTATTAACTTGGGTAATATTACCGGATGCATTTGCTACTTTAAAGTCAACGAATAAAGTATCATTAAATGTTTTAGGTAATATCGGCGTAGAAACAGTAGAATGGGAATATAAAAATCCTCTTTCAAGATCAAATTTAGCTAAATCATTAGATACAATTGTAATATTTCTAATATTTATTGTTTGTCTTATGCCATCATAATCAACAGAAGAAGGGAAAGTAACAAATGTATATTCTGTTTTATTAGTAGAACCTGGGAAAGGATCACCAGCATCACCGCTATTGCCACCATCGGAAGTTGATTTTTCCAATTGATAAAGTCCATCAGCCTGGATTAAAGCAGCAATATAATGTCCTTGGTTTGTATGATTTGCAGGGTTAACACTTGCATGTATCCATTCGTAATCATTTTGAGTTTGAACATTTTCATCAATTCTGTAGATAAAGACACCTTCACCTGGGATTCTTTCATCTATACCAGTTTTTTTTCTATATTCAACAAGATAATATGTTTTTGCAGTAGAACTCGTTGACTGATAAGGAATTTTATAAATAAGAGAGGTATCATTTACTGGTTTAAGAATTATATCTTTTTTAGAAGAAGTTAGTAATTTAGGTGAAATTATACCATATTTAACGAGATTATACAAATCTGGTCTACAAGGTTTAGAACCATCGTTAGTTGTTGCTCCTAAATAGCTACCTGAGGCCATTAAAGTCCAGTTACCAAGCCCTTGAGATTGATAGCCTTCACTATTATTTGAGTGTCTATCGTAAGTATCAATAAAATTAAAAAGAGAATGTCCTAATTCGTGGCAGAAAACACCTGGTTTAACAGCTGTAGTACCTGTATAGATTTCAGGGCAAATGGAATAACGATTAACTTTTTTTCCATCGTAAGCAGGGATATAAGTTCCCCAACCAGCATGAGACCAAATTGCATTTGCAGCGCCTACTTCTGCACCAGGTCCAGCATGAACTATAATTAACCCTTCAATTTTACCATCGCCATCATTATCATATTGAGTGAAATCAACTTGTGCATCTATTTTAGCTAAAACATCAGTAACAAATTCTGATGATTTTGTATGACCATAATCTGAGCCAACATAATATGAATAAGTTTTATCCATTCGTATCCAACCTAAAACACTTGGTTTATTTTGGGTAATAATTTTGGTTTTTCTATATGTAACACTTCTGTAATAATTTGAAACAGACCACGGATTTGCAGAGGTTGTATCAAAAGCTAAATTATCAAAATATGTTGCTGGTATTTTAGCAACATTATCACTAAAATCAACAAGAACAACAAGAACATTAACATTGCCGGTTAAAATATTTGTTTGATCTGGATTAAAGCCAGCTTTTTTTAATTTTGCTTTAAATTCTGGTTTAGGCCAGTTAACTTCCCAGTTTTCATATTTATCAGGATTGGCAAGAACATCAGGAACGGGGACTAAACCTTTATTAATTTTTTCTAAATATTCTGGGTATGGTGGTGCTTGTGCTAAAAGATTGAATGAAAAAAACAAAAAACTCATTAGCAACAATAATTTTTTCATTTTCACTCCGTAATTAATTTGTTTTGTAAATTTACATCAAAGATTTATTAGAAACAAATTAAATTTTTTTATTACCTTTTTTTTGAACATTTAATATTTTTAAAGCTGATTTGTAAAAATCTTAATTTACTTCAATCCTTATAAAAGGTTTTGAAATCTACAGCCCAAAATACATACAAGTAACAGATTATGAATATTACCCTAATAGTAATGAATAACAAAAAATAATATTAAAAAATTGCAATCTTTTAATTTTATCACTTTGAATTTTGATTTCAAAAACTTAACTTTGTAAATTAGCAAAAAAATTTCTTAAAGTTATGAAAGTTTCAGATTTTATAAAAAGTAATGATAAATTAAGAATAAGTTTTGAAATAATTCCCCCTTTAAGAGGTGGTAATATTTCGGATTTACAAAGAATTATCCAGGATTTGGCCTTATACAATCCACCATTTATAGATGTCACAAGCCATTCTGCAGAGGTAATATATGAAGAAACTTTGAATGGTGTTCAAAGAAAAGTAAAAAGAAAAAGGCCAGGCACACTAGGGATTTGCGCACTTATTCAGAATAAATATAATATTGATGCTGTTCCACATATTTTGTGTAATGGCTTTACTAAAGAAGAAACAGAAGATTTTTTGATTGAATTGCGATATTTAGGAATTCAAAATGTGCTTGCATTAAGGGGGGATGAACCATCTTTTAAAAAAGAAGTTTCATCAGGTAGATCTATTAATAATTACGCTATTGATTTAGTAAAGCAAATTAAAGATTTGAATAATGGTATATATCTTGAAAAAGATTTATTAAATGCTGAAAAATCAGATTTTTGTATTGGTGTTGCTGGATATCCAGAAAAACATTTTGAAGCACCTAATTTAGATATTGATATAGATTTTCTTAAAGCCAAGGTTGACGCTGGTGCAGATTATATTGTTACTCAAATGTTTTACGATAATGATAAATTTTATAATTTTGTTGATTTATGTAGAAAAAAAGGGATTAATGTGCCTATTATACCCGGACTTAAAATAATAACTACAAAGACCCAATTAACAACAATTCCTAAAAATTTTTATATTGATATACCAAATGAATTAGTTAATAAAATTTATCATGCACAACCTGAAGATGTTATGAATATTGGAGTCGATTGGTCGTTAAAGCAAATTGAAGATTTATTTAAAAATGGATATAATTTAATTCATTTTTATGTTATGTTGAATACCAGACCTATTAAAATATTAATGGATAAATTAAAACTATGAAAACATTTATTGGAAATTTTGCTATTAAACAAGTTAATTGGGGGATAATTGGGTGTGGTAATTATGCAGAAAATACATTTATCCCAACTTTCCAAAAATTAAAAACAGCTAAAATTAAAGCTGTTTATAGTAAAGATAATGAAAGAGCAAAATTTATTTCACAAAAATACTCAATCCCAGAATATTATAATAATCTTGATGAATTTCTAAATTGTAATATAGATGCTGTTTATATATCTTCAAGAAATGATGAACATTATCTACATTTAAAGGAAGCTATTAAAAAATTTAAATATATTTTATGCGAAAAACCATTGGTTTTAACAAAAGAACAAGCCGATGAAATAGCTAATTTACAAAATCAATATAATTCATTTGTGTTTGTAAATTTACCATATCTTTATCATCCATTATTAAATAAAGCCAAGGAATTGATTGATAATAACTTTATAGGCAAGGTTTTAAAAATTGATGTCGATTATTTAACCAATTATCCACCTAATAACAATTATCGTTATGACGCTAATGCTGGAGGCGGACCTGTTTATGATTTAGCACCTCATTTGCTTTCTTTGGTTCGATTTTTATTGGGGGATTATGATCTTTATAGTTCGTATGTCGGAAATTTAATTTACAAACAAGAAATTGAAGATTTTGCATCTATACAATTAAAATTACAAAATGATGCTTTTGCCAACATCACTTTAGGATTTTGTGCTAAAAAGCCACTTAATTCTATCAAAATTATTGGACATGAGGGGTATATAGTTATTGATGATTTAGTTCACAATAGAACTGGTAAAGCAAAAATGCTTATACAACAAGAAGGACAACTTAAGATGCTTTTTAGAAAAAAGAATAATAATCTACTACTTGAATTAAGAGATATTCAACGAACAATTCTAAATCGTAAAGAGTATGAGCCTTTTACTTTCCAAACTTCTATAAATGATGTTAAAGTTATTGTGGAAATTCTAAATAATGCAAAAAAAATATAAAATAATAGAAATTGGGAAAAAATTTTACGATAAAGGATTTGTCAGTGCTTATGATGGCAATATTTCGCTGAGAAATGATAATTCCTCTTTTTATATAACTAGAACTGCTAAATGTAAGGGTGAATTAGATTTAAATGATATTGTTGTGATTGATTACGATGGGAATTTAATTAGTGGAGAACATCGACCATCCACAGAATATAAAATACATTCAATTTATTATCAGAACAGACAGGATATAAATGCTGTAATTCACGCTCATCCAGTATACTCATCAGTTTTGGCAGTTATTAATATCGATAGAATTGAAGTTGAAATTTTCCCTGAAGTTTATTTAAATATTGGCGAAGTTGGAATATGTGAATATCAAACTCCATCTACTAAAGAGTTGGCGCAAAGTTTGCTGAAGCATATTGATAAAAATGTTGTTATTCTCCAAAATCATGGTATAGTTGTTGCAGGTAGAAATATTGAAGAAGCTTATTTTAGGTTAGAAAAATTTGAACATTTTGCTAAAATTTATACAGAAGTTCTTAAGTTTGGAAATATTAATAAACTTTCCGAACAGCAATTGGAACATTTAAAAATTATTGCACAAACAGTTTATAAGAGTTAATTATGATAAATCTTGCATTAATTGTTGGCGGTGTATCATCTGAAAGAGAAATATCGCTAAAATCTGGTTTTGGTGTTTATAATGCTTTAAAGGATAATCCAAAATATAATTTAAGAGTTATTGATCCTGCATTAGGTATCAATCAATACGAAAATAATGAAGATTATTTTACAAAAAAATTAGATGTAATTGAAAAATCTAATTTTGTTAAAACTTTTTCACTTGAAATATTTAAATCTATTGATGTTGCCTTTATTATCTTGCACGGCACTTATGGTGAAGATGGATTAATCCAAAGTATAATGGAAACTCTCGGTATTAAATATACTGGTTCTCGTTCTTTTTCTTGTGCTTTATCAATGAACAAAAAAATTTCTAAAATTATTTTTGAAAAAAACGGAATTCCTACTCCCAGATGGTTAGCTTTTGATTTAAATTTACAAAAAGAGAGTATTTATAGTGAAATTGAGAAAAATATAGGTTTTCCATTTATTGTAAAACCAAAAAGTGAAGGCTCATCTGTTGGTATGACTATTTGTAATAATAAAGAAGATATGGAGAACTCAATTCAATATGCTGCTAAGTATTCAAACGAAATAATAGTTGAAGAGTTTATTAAAGGCCGTGAGTTTACAGTTGGTGTTTTAGGCGATGAAGTTTTACCTGTTTTAGAAATCAAACCTAAACACGAATTCTATGATTTTGAATGTAAATATACAAAGGGAATGACAGAATATATTGTTCCTGCGGAAATTCCGGAAGAAATCAGCAAAAAATTACAAGATTTAGCATATAAAGCAGTTCATTCGATTGATACTTATGGTTTTCCGCGAGTGGACTTTATTGTTGATTCATTGGGCAATCCCTATTGCCTTGAAATTAATGCTTTGCCTGGGTTAACAGAAACCAGCTTGTTTCCTAAAATGGCAAACGCTGTTGGGATTTCATATGAACAATTAGTAGAAAAAATTATTAATTTGGCTAGATAATTTATGGCTAAAAGACAAAGTTTTTTAACAGCACGAGTAAAAATTTATATTTTTATTTTAGTATTTATAATTTGTACATCAATAATACTTTTTAATAAATCGGGACTTTTAGCATACTATCAGGCACAGCAAGAAAAACAACAATTAATTGAATTAAAAAAACAAAAAGAAAAAGAATTAGAAGAGTTAAGATACAAAGAAAAAGTTTTCCAAAATTTAAACTCTAAAGAGGCATTAAAGATAATTGAAAAACTTGCACGCGAAAAATACGAAATGAGTAAACCAGACGAAAAAGTTATCAAAATTAAGGAAAAATAGTGGAGTTGATAGATAAACCTTTAGCCGAAAGAATGCGTCCTAATAAAATAGATGATATAATTGGGCAGGACCATTTGATAGGCAATGGAAAACCTTTGAGTGTTATTGTTGAAGGTAAATTTATTCCTTCTTTTATATTATGGGGACCTCCAGGTTGCGGTAAAACTACAATTGCCCGAATTATTTCAAACAATTTTGATGCCGATTTTTATCAAATCAATGCAGTTTCTTCTGGTGTTAAAGAAATTAGAGATATCATTGAAAAAGCTAAACAGAATTCACTATTCCAGAAAAAAACAATTCTATTTATAGATGAGATACATCGTTTCAATAAATCTCAACAAGATGCATTGTTGGATTCTGTCGAAAAAGGTTTAATTACGCTAATTGGAGCTACTACCGAAAATCCTTCTTTTGAGGTTATTTCTCCTTTACTTTCTCGTTGCCAGATTTACAAATTAAATCCTTTATCATTTGATGATTTAGTTAAAATTATCGATAAAGCACTAGCGTCAGATGAATTATTGAAAAATAAGAATATCAAATTTATTGACAAAGAATATCTTGCTTATATTTCAGGCGGGGATGCGAGAAGTTTACTAAATACATTAGAGATGGTAATTAATTACAATAATGAAGATGAAATTGTTGTTGACAAAGAAAAAATTGATCTTATTATACAAAACAAAAAGTTATACTACGACAAAGATGGCGAAGAATATTATAATCTAATTTCCGCATTTATCAAAAGCTTAAGGGGAAGTGATCCAGATGCTGCTCTTTATTATATGGCCAGGATGTTAGAAGCAGGCGAAGATCCTTTGTTTATCGCAAGAAGAATGATAATATTGGCCTCTGAGGATGTTGGAAATGCGTCTCCTAATGCTTTATTACTTGCAAATGCAACATTTGATGCTGTTAGTAAAATAGGCATGCCGGAAGCACGAATAATTTTATCACAATGTGCAACTTATCTTGCATCTGCTCCCAAAAGTAATGCAGCATATCTTGCCATCGATAAAGCGCTTGAGGATGTTAGAAATGGAAAAATTTATCCTGTGCCTACTTATTTAAGAAATCCTGTTACAAAACTAATGGCAGATTTTGGATATGGTAAAGGATATCACTACGCACATGATTATGAAAATCATTTTTATGAGATGAATTTTTTCCCAAAAGAGATGGAGAATACTCAATATTATTACCCTACAGAATTAGGACAAGAAAAAAATTTAAAAGATAGATTAAAAGCATTATGGAAAAAATTCAAAAAATATTAATTTATTTGATAATTTCAGCTGCTGTATTTGCTCAAACTGATTATATCTTGAAATCAAAGCACCTTGTTGTTGTTGTGAGTGAGAATTGGGAAGATATTAATGCTAAAATGTATTTATTTGATAAAGTAGATGGTGATTGGATAAAGAAAATTGATAATATTGATATTGTTTTTGGTCATAAAGGTTTAGCCTGGGGAAGGGGATTGTTATCAGATGAGTATATAAAAGGTAAAATTAAAAAAGAAGGTGATAGCTGTGCCCCAGCAGGAATATTTAAAATTTATCGTGCATTTGGATATTTACCTAAAGATTCGTTAAAATTAAAAATTGATTATTTTACATCTGATACAACAACTTTTTGCATAGATGACCCTAACTCTCAATTTTATAATATGTTAGTTGATGTTGATACAATTAAACAAATAGATTGGAAAAGAAAAGAAAGATTAAAATTAAAATCTGATGCTTACAAATATTGTATTGTAGTTGAGCATAATACAGAAAATATTGTAAAATATGGAGGTTCTTGTATCTTTATACATCTTTGGATAAAAGATAAAAAAAATCCAGAAAGATATGAACCAACTATGGGCTGCACATCTTTAAGTGAAGATGCTGCTCTGGAATTATTACAAAGTTTGGATAGTAAATTAAATCCTATATTAATACAGGTGCCCAAAAAAGAGTATGAAATTTTAAGAAAAAAATATAATTTCCCAAATATTTAATTAGGAGTAGAAATAATGGAATTATTAAATGCTTTTATAACATCAGAGGCATTGCGAACATTATTAATTTATTCATTAGTGATTTTAATAGGTATTTTATTAAGCCGAATAAAAATTTATGGTGTTTCTTTTGGAATAGCATTTGCTTTATTTATTGGTATATTTTTTAAAAGTATAGGTTTTGATGTAAATAAAGAGCACTTAGAGTTCCTTAAAGAATTTGGATTAATCCTTTTTGTTTATGCACTTGGTTATCAATTAGGACCTGCATTTTTCAACTCATTTAAAAAGCAGGGGATAATTTTTAATCTTTTTGCATTTTTTACAGTTTTTATGAGTGTTCTAGTTGTATTGATGCTTAAATATATTTTCAACTTAGATATATCAATTGCTGTTGGTATTTTGCAGGGTGCTATAACAAACACCCCGGGGTTAGGTGCTGCCCAGCAAGTTATTAAAGAAATTGGACAAAATACTGAATTGCATTTAAAAAATTTAGGACTGGGTTATGCTATTGTTTACCCATTTGGTATTTTGGGTATTATACTCTCAATAATTATTATAAAAAAATTATTTAATATTGATACTAACAATGAATTTAATAAGATAAAACAAAAAGAAGATAAAGTTCAGATTGTAAGAAAAACTATAAAAGTATCTAATCAAGAATTAAATAATATATCAATAGGAGAATTTAAAAATAAAGTAAATAAAAACTTTGTTATATCTCGTATTGAAAAAGATAATCAGGTTATAACTCCTAATAAAGATACAATTGTGAGATTAAATGATTTATTAGCAATAGTTACAGATAGTAATTCAATAGATTATATTGTTAACTTTATTGGTGAGGTTGTAGATAAAGATTTGACCAAAACAAACGCACAGGTGACATCTCGTAAGGTTATAGTAACTCATAAAGATGTATTAAATATACCATTAAAAAATCTTGATATTATTAATAAATATGGTGTTACAATTACACGAGTATACAGAATGGGATTGGAAATTTTACCTGATCCTAATTTATCTCTACAATTTGGTGATATTATAAGAGTTGTAGGAGATGAGGATGGCATTCAAGAAATTGTAAAAGCTTTTGGACATTCTCAAAAGAAGCTTTATGAACCAAATATAATTCCAATTTTTTTAGGTATTATTTTAGGTATAACACTTGGTTCTATTCCTTTTAATATTCCTGGATTACCAGCTGCTTTTAAATTAGGAGCTGCAGGTGGAACTATTATTGTAGCATTATTACTTTCCAAATATAGTCCTTATTTAGGTATAAAAAATTATATGACCCCGGGCGTTAATCTCATGCTCAGAGATTTAGGAATATTATTCTTTCTTTCAAGTGTTGGCTTGAATGTTGGAGCGGATTATTTTGTAATACTATTTAGTAAAGTTGGAATTCAATACATAAGCTATAGTTTAATTATTACAATGCTTCCACTTTTGATATTAGGAATTGTTGCATATAAATTTTACAATGTGAATTATCTTTCATTAATTGGAATGATGGCAGGGGTAACAACAGATCCGCCTGCTTTAGCTTATGCACAATCATTACATGGTAGTGATCATGCAGCTTTAACATATGCAACAGTTTACCCATTTGTAACTTTTTTAAGAATACTATTTGCACAACTTTTGATTTTATTATTTTTTTGAAAAATAGAAAATTATATTATCAAAGATTTAATAAGGCATTGATCAATAGGATACTTAAATATAAATTAGAAATAAAAGTTTGAAACATGATTAGAAAAATATCTATTGTTGTGTATGTAACTTCTGACATTTATAGTAAATTATTGAGTATAAACATCCTAAATCAATAACTTTAGAAAGCATATTTTTTATACTTGATAAAAATATAGTGAAATCGTTGTATATTAAAATATATTATTAATATTTTATGTAATATATTAATAGTTGCATTTTAATGGTATTTTTGTTTTAACAAATTGAGAATTTATATGTTTATCTAAAAAAGTTAAATCGAAACAATATAAAAATATAGAAACCTTAGAAAAGGCAATTCTACTTAATGCAGTATTATTGCTAACCTTAAATATTTCAACTACATTTAAGGTAATTTTGTAATTTGTTTTTTAGCTTTCTTGCTTGAAAGAGAATTGAAAGTAAGAATAAGACAAAGTAATCTTGAATTTTCAGCCGATAAAATTAAACAAGCTTTTAATTCAATGATGTATAGAGAAATAGTTGTTGATGAAAATACATTTTTTGCAAAATATGAAAACGAACCGTTTGCATCTAAATTGTTTGAAATTCTTAAAATCAAATTACCAAACAGCTTATTAACTAAAGAACAGGTCTTTTAGTATTTGAATTCTGTATAATATTGTTTTAAATATCTTTCTTCCAACTATTTTTATTAATTCAATTAAAATGGAAAAGTGTAGTGACAACTTTTTACATTTTTTTATAATCAATATTGATTTCCAATAAGTTATAAATTCCAACTGTAAAAGTCAGGAAAAATGATATATCCTTTTATAAAAATGAGTTTTTGGGAGAGGGATAGTAATTACTGATAAATATACTAAACAATAAGATTTATTAAAAAAAAATTGATAATAGAAAAAAATAATATTATTTGAAAGGGAAATAATTATAACTTTATTAGTAAAAGCTTATTAATCAAGTATAAAAGATTTCATAAAAAATATTGTTAAAGGCTAAAATATAAACTATATATAATAAATGTATGTGTAAAATAATTCTAAAAATAATTACATCTTTATATTTTAAGTGTATAATAGAAAAATTTACTAATAGTTTGTTATTTACTAAACATAGTTAGATATGATTTTAAAAGTATAAAAGGAGATCTATTATGTTAAAAAAATAATGGTTTTCTTTTTGCTTAAGATTATATTGTTAAGTCAACCAATAATTCCCAATCCAGATTATTGGGTAGCAAGCGGAACAGATATTACTCCTGGACAAATTCATTCTATAGCAGTTTATGGTAATTTTACATAATCTTGGTGGAAATTTTAACTATGTTGGACCAAATACCGGCAATGGTGTAAAATTAAACAGATTATCAGATTTCCATAATATTAATTATCCTAAAGTTGATGGTGAAATTTAGTGTGTAACATCAGATGGTAATGGAGGGTGGTTTATAGGTGGTAAATTCACAAAAGTAGGTAATGAAACAAGAAACTGCATAGCACATATACTTTCTAATGGTTCAGTTGATTTAAATTGGAAACCTGATCTAGTAAATACAGGAAGTGGTATAGCTTCAGTTTATACTATAGCAATCGGGGGTAATAGTATTTATATTGGTGGAATTTTTACTTCAATTGCTGGGCAACAAAGAACTTATATTGTCAAATTAAGCATTGCAACTGGTAATGTAGATGAAAATTGGAAACCAAATTCAAATAGTAGTGTTTATACAATAGTAGCAGATGGTGATTATATTTATGTTGGTGGATCATTTTCATCTATTGGTGGTAAACAAAGAAATCGAATTGCAAAATTAAACAAAACCAATGGACAGGCCGATGGTAGTTGGTCCCCAAATGCTGATAATACCGTATATTCTTTAATGTTATATGGTGAAGATGTATTTGTAGCAGGTGCTTTCACTTTAATTGGAGGTAAATTTAAATACAGAATTTCTAAACTAAATAAAACAAATGGTACTGTGGATGAAAATTGGATTGCAAATGCAGATAATACTATTTATACAATAGCCACCAAAGGACAAGATATTTTTGTGGGAGGAGATTTTGGATTTATTTCGGGACAGCAAAGAAACAGAATTGCAAAATTAAATATAACTACTGCTCAGGTAGATGATAATTGGAAACCTAATGTAGATAAAACTATTAAAACAATTGTTGTTAGGGAAAGTGAAATTTATGTAGGGGGGTATTTTACTCTTATTGATGATAAAATAAGAGGCAGAATAGCAAGATTAAATTTTAATGGTCAGTTGGATGAAGGTTGGAAACCTTATGCTAATCATAATGTTTATGCTATAGATGTTTATGGTGACGAAATTTATTTGGGTGGTTCGTTTACATCAATTGGCGGGCAACCAAGAAAAAATCTTGTTAGATTAAATTATATTCCCGCCAATTAGATAAATATTGGAATCCGGAACCAAATTACTCAGTTTATAGCATAGCATGCGATGGAAATGATATTTATGTAGGTGGCGTTTTTACAACAATTTGTGGTCAACCAAGAAACCATCTTGCGAAATTAAATATTACCGATAGGATGGCCGATGCAAATTGGAATCCTAATCCTTATGATCAATTCCGTAAAGGATGGGTTAATACTATTGCTATTAGTGGTAATGATTTATTTATTGGTGGTGGATTTAGTGAAATAGGTGGGCAATTGAGATATGGCATTGCAAAATTAGATAAATATACTGGTTTGGCTGATCCTAATTGGAAGGTAAACGCATATAAAACAGGTGATTTTGCTTCAGTTAAATCTATTACTATTAGTGGAAATTATGTTTTTGTTGGAGGAGATTTTAGTTTAATTGAAGGAAATGCTAGAAATAATATTGCAAAATTAGATATTTCTTCTGGTCAAGTTGATATAAACTGGAATCCCAATGCTAACGGGATAGTTAATACGATTGCTACAAATAATAATGATATTTATGTTGGCGGTGAATTTACTGTAATTGATGGACAACAAAGAAACTTTATAGCTAAATTATCAATATCTATCTCCATACCTGATTTTAATTGGGATCCCAATGCCAATGGTATTGTAAATACGATTGCTATTGATGGTGATAATATATATATTGGTGGTAATTTTGCTTTGGTTAGTGGATGGACAAGACCAAAAATTGCTAAATTAAATAGTATAAATTCACAATCTGATAATTGGAAACCAAATCCAAATGATAATGTAAATACGATTACAATTAATAATAAAGATGTATATGTTGGTGGAATATTTACTCGAATCAATGGAGAATTACAATCCAATTTTGCTTTTTTTACTGATAAAATATTTTTTAATGAACTTGAAAAGTTTAATATATATAATTTTGATATTTTACCTAATTATCCAAATCCGTTTAATCCAATAACAACGATTAGTTTTATAATGCCACAAGCAGGTAATGCAACAATTAAAGTTTATAATAGTATAGGAGAGGAAATTGCAACACTATTAAATGAAAGAGTTGAGGCTGGAATGCAACAAATACATTTTAATGCAGGAAATTTACCCAGTGGTGTATATTTTTATACAGTGAATACAGAATATGGAATTAAAACAGCAAAGATGATGTTGGTAAAATAAACATTAAAAGTTGAGATTGGGTTTACATAAATGAGTATAAAATAATTGATAACAAAAGTCACTTTTTTAACAAAGGCAACTTTTTTATTAATTCAATACATGATTGGATTAGCTGAAGTTTTCAATTATTGCTTTTTTCTGAATTTAATCTTTCGATATATAAAAAATGTCTGGTATCACTTACGAAGTAGGTTTGGTATACATGCATAGCTCGTAGATGTTTATTATTGCATTATTGCTGTGTATTTAGATAATCGTTTTATTTTTTAATTCTAAATAATGATATGTGGAATATGATTTAATTATATATTAAATAACTAATTAATTTTGTTTATTGCTAATAATATTTTTATTTTTGTAATGTACTAATTTTTTAAAAAAAATTATGAGTTAACCATGGGGAGTGTGGCAAATAAAATTAAAGAGTTGCAAGAAAAGCAAAAGAAAATTCTTGCTATGGGCGGACCAGATAAAATTGAAGCCCAACATAAGGCTGGAAAATTATCCGCTAGAGAAAGATTAAATCTACTTTTTGACAATGGTTTTTATGATGAACTTTACAGTATGGTCGAACATGAATGTACAAAATTTGGATTAGCTGATAAGGAATTTCCTGCAGATGGCGTTGTTACAGCTATAGGTGCTATTGATGGAAGGCCAGTTTGTGTTGCTTCACAAGATTTTACTGTAATGGGAGGTAGTGTTGGTTGGAAACATGCCTGGAAAATTTCCGAAATTGCACAGCAAGCATTTAAAAACGGCATGCCGCTTATCACTATAAATGATAGTGGAGGTGCAAGAATTCAAGAAGGGGTTGATTCATTAAGAGGTTATGGAACAATATTTTATAATAACACCTTGCTTTCTGGTGTTGTACCACAAATTGCTATAATATCTGGGCCATGCGCAGGCGGTGCAGCATATTCCCCAGCTTTAATGGATTTTATTATTATGGTAAAAGGTACTGGTAAAATGTTTATTACTGGTCCTGATGTAATTAAAGAAGTAACAGGTAAAGTTATTGATGTTGAAGAATTAGGCGGTGCTATGGCACATGCTGTTAAAAGTGGTAATATCCATTTTGTTGCCAACGATGATAATGAAGCTATTGAAATATGTAAAAAGCTTTTATCTTATATACCAAATAATAATACAGAAGATCCACCTTATGAACCACAAGAAGAAATTGAACTTGTTGAAGACGAATATTTGAATTCTCTTTTACCAGACGACCCTCAAATGCCTTATGATATTCATTCATTACTTGAAAGAGTTTTTGATAAAGATTCTCTTTTTGAAATTCAGAAAGAGTTTGCGCCTAATATCGTAATTTCTTTTGCAAGATTAAACGGAAGACCTGTTGGAATAGTCGCTAATCAGCCCAGTTATTTAGCAGGTTGTTTGGATATTGATAGCTCTGATAAAGCAGCAAGATTTATAAGATTTTGTAATGCGTTTAACATTCCTATTATTACATTTACAGATACACCCGGTTTTATGCCCGGTATCGAACAAGAGTATGGTGGTATTATTCGTCATGGGGCAAAAATGCTATTTGCTTATTCTGCTGCTACTGTTCCAAAGATTACTGTAATTTTAAGAAAAGCATACGGTGGTGCATATCTTGCAATGTGTGCTAAAAGTTTAGGGGCTGATAGAGTTGCAGCATGGCCTACTGCTGAAATTGCAGTAATGGGTGCTGAAGGTGCTGTATCTGTTCTTTATAAAAAAGAAATTCAAAAAGCTGAAAACCCTGAACAAAAAAGAAAAGAATTAATTGAGCAATATAGGGCTGAATTCGCAACGCCATATCAAGCAGCTAAAAAAGGTATGGTTGACGCAGTTATCGAACCAAAATATACTAGAAATTATATTTCTATTGCTCTTGAAGCTTGTACAACAAAACGAGAATTAAGACCTCAAAAGAAACACGGATTAATTCCTCTATAATGGAGTTTTTATGGAATATTTAAATAAGATATTGCCAAATTTAGAATCCTCATTTTATTTGATGATTATTGGAATGAGTATTGTTTTTGGCGTTTTGATATTGTTTTCTTTAATTATTTGGATTATGCAAAAAATTGACTATAAGTTTTCAAATCTTCCAAGAGCTACCTATACCGAAAAAGATATTGTTGTTGAAAATGTTAATTTAAAAAAAGAGGATTACAGGGAGCTAATAGCTGTTATAACGGCTGCAATTGCGGCGGTTGATACCAAACACCGATACATTGTAAAAAAAATAAGATTTATAAAAGAAAAACCTCGTAATTGGGTTTCATCTGGTAGAAGTGAATTATTAGGTCATAATAAAACTAAAAGAAATTAATTTGGAGTTTTACCATGAAAAAACTAAGAATAAAAGTTGATGGCAAAGTTTACGAAGTTGAAGTAGAATTATTAGAAGATACTGATAGTAATGATCCTTATTTCCATAATAAAAATGTTGCTATGCCATCAATGCCTCAAGTTGTTCCACAACAACAAATTCAAAAAAGTCTTGAAAATTTACACGAAGCTTTATCAGGAAAAACAATGCTTTCTCCTTTAAACGGGGTAGTTGTTGAAGTTTGTGTTAAACCTGGGGATACAGTTAAAGTTAACGATACTCTTGTTGTTGTTGAAGCTATGAAAATGAAAACAAATATTGCTTCCAAATATGATGGTGAAATTGAATCAATTAATGTTAAACAAGGTGATAGAATTGAAGCAGGCCAACCATTAGTAACATATAAATAATGGTGTGATATGTTTGAAGTATTAACTAAATTTATAAATGGTACAGGCTTTGGCTTGTTTACTACAGGCGAGCTTATAATGATATTAATATCATTTATTTTAATGTATTTAGCTATTAAAAAAGATTTTGAACCATTATTATTGCTCCCTATTGCAATGGGTGCTTTTATAACTAATTTGCCCCTTAATGGTTTACTTAATGAACCCTCTGAATTGAATGATTTTGTCGGTGGATTGTTTTATTATATATCCTATGGTATAAAATTGGAAATATTTCCTCCTATTATTTTTCTTGGAATTGGTGCCATGACAGATTTCGGTCCACTTTTAGCAAACCCAAGAACATTTTTATTAGGTGCAGCAGCACAATTTGGAGTATTTGCTGCATTATTTATGGCTGTGATGTTAGGATTTAATTTAAACGAAGCAGCTGCTATTGGTATCATTGGTGGTGCCGATGGTCCTACAGCTATATTTTTAACTTTAAAATTAGCTCCTCATTTGCTCGGTCCTATTGCTGTTGCTGCTTATTCTTATATGGCTTTAATTCCACTTATTCAACCACCTATTATGAAATTTATGACAACAAAAGAAGAGCGTATGGTTGTTATGGAGCCACCTAAACAGGTGTCAAAAAACATAAAAATTATGTTTCCAATTATTGTAATGCTTCTAACTACTTTAATAGTTCCTCCTGTGGCACCGCTTATTTTTATGTTGATGGGCGGAAATTTATTAAGAGAATCTGGCGTAGTTGAAAGATTGAGTAATATGGCACAAAACGAACTTATTAATATTGTTACATTTTTCCTTGGCGTTTGTGTAGGCCTTACAATGAAAGCGGAACAATTTTTAAGATTTGATACAATAAAAATAATTGTTTTAGGTGTATTTGCTTTTGGTTTTTCAACTGTTGGTGGTTTGATATTAGGGAAAATTATGTTTAAAATATCAGGTGGTAAAATTAATCCTTTAATTGGGTCTGCAGGAGTTTCTGCTGTTCCGATGGCTGCAAGAGTTTCCCATAATGTTGCACAGGAAGAAAATCCACAAAATTATTTAATTATGCACGCAATGGGGCCAAATGTTGCTGGTGTTATTGGTACTGCGGTTGCGGCTGGGGTATTATTATCATATTTTGCTAAGTAATTTAAATTTAATAGTTATAGCAAAAATATTATATTTACAATAATTATGTTAACAATATTTATATACGCTATTGTGTAAAAAAAATAGCGATTAGCTTATCAATATTATATTTTAGTTGATATATTATAACAACTTAAAATTAAATTTTTGTATGACAGCTGAGCAAAAATACAAAATCGTTTTAGAAAAAATATATTTTATTTTAATAATCCCGAATTTCAAGAAAATTTTGAAAGTTATATCAATTCTATCAGTGAAACCCTATTAGTATTAAAAAATAAAATTGAGACTGAAGGTTTAAAGAAAGATATAATTGAGAATTTTTTAGCAGAAAAGGAAAATGGCTTAATTGCAATTTTGGCTTTAACAGGATTTACGCTTGAAAGTTTAAAACGTTTGATTACAATTGTAAGAATTGTAGAAAATAATGAATTACCCAAACTTTTGTTAAAAAATAAATGGTATGATAATCAGAAACTAGATAGTATAGGTTGGTATGTGAGAAAAGCTGATTTACATAGAATGGTTACTGCTTTTGATGAAGTTTTTACTTTTCATTAAGACGAATTAGATAGATTTAAGGACTATTTGAAAAAAATTACAAATGATAGAAAAATATTTAAATAAAATATTGCAAGGTGACAGTTTAGAGTTATAAAACAAATCCGTGATGATTCTATTGATATAACCTTTGCTGATCCGCCATTTAATTAAAGAAAAATTATAATACTTATAATGATAGTCTAGATTTGCAAGAATATTTCAATTGGTGCAAAACCTGGTTGATAGAATTGGTGCAAATTACAAAACATACAGGTTCAATTTTTGTCCACAATATTCCTAAATGGTTAATCTATTATACAAATATTTTAAATGATGTTGAAGACTTTAAGCACTGGATAGTATGGGATGTTCCAACTGCACCTATGGGTAAAACATTGCAACCATCACATTACGGTATTTTATTTTATGAGAAAAATTCAAAAATGTTAAAATTCTATGAAATTCGTTATCATCATAAACGAGATCGAAAATCAAATTATCTTTCGAAAGATTATGGTGGAAAAATGGCAGTATTGTATCCCTTCGGGCCGTTAGTTTCTGATGTATGGACTGATATACATAGAGTCAAACATAATAAGTATCGTGATGAACATCCATGTCAATTACCAGTTCATTTACTTGAAAGACTCATATTAATGAGTACAGATGAAAATGATGTTGTCCTTGACCCTTTTGTGGGAACAGGTACAACTGTAATTGTGGCAAAAGACTGGTAAGACAATTTATAGGCTCCGATTTGGATGAAGACTATATTAAGATAACACAAAATAAATTTTTAAAAGAAAAGGCAAATTCAAAATTAGGCAATTGCTGGGTTAGTTTTTATCTTGATAACGTGGTAACAATTAGAGATTGCGATTGGAATTATTTAAAAAAATATTTTGTTTTGCCGGAAAATCCCGAAGAAATAGATTTTACTCCAATAAAATTAAAAACTAAAGCTGATATAACAACACCTAAAAAAGCAAACTTAAATCTAATTCGGAGTAACTTTATTTATTCGATAATGAAAATTTTTATACAAATTATTGATTTATTTTCTCAACGTTAAACTGAAAATTGACATACCCAAAAATATTATCAAATAAAATTATAATTCAAATATATCCAGAATATCGCCAATGAGATTGTATAGCTCAATATTGTTATAATTATTCCTGGTATCAAGAACTCTTTAAATGTTATTCTCACTCCTAGTTTATCTGCACTTTCTATAACTATCAAATTTGCCATTGCTCCGATTATGGTTGCGTTACCTGCTAATGTTGAACTTGAAGCTAATGATAACCAGAGAAATGGATTGTGATTATTTTTCAATAAGGGAAACATCAACAAACAATAGGGTACATTACTTAAAATTTGAGAAAGAAATAATGAAAGGCCGTGTATTGTTAATATTGATGCATAATTTGCCTCTATCTTGTATCTATTAAGTATATAATTCAAAAGTCCCTGGTCTTCTACAGCGTGAACTAATATAAATAGTGATGCAAAAAAAACAAGTAAGACCCAATCTACTTCTTTTATAATTTTTGATGGTTTCTCTTCGCCAAGCAAAAGTATCAAAGCAGCACCTATTAATGCAGCCAATGGTATTGATACATTTACTCGGTGTCCAATAAAAAATAATATTACTACACCAATGAATATAATTATTGAACGTGTAAAATTAGCTTTTACTGTTGGGATATGCTTTCTTTTAAATTTTTCTTTCCAATTGATATTTCTAAATAATAATCTGATTACAAAAACAATCAAAAACATACCAATTATTGATATAGGTAACATCAATAGGAAAAAATAACTATAAGTGATACCAGATTTTAATCCCACAAGCATATTTTGTGGGTTACCGGTAATTGTCATTGCACTCCCAATATTGGCCGAGAATATTTCAGCAAAAAGAAAAGGTTTTGGATCAATTTCTAATTCCTCCGCAACCTTGATAATAATAGGGGTAAATAATAATACCACAGCATCATTGACCAAAAATGCTGATGCTATTCCAGTCAGAAAAGTAATCAAAACCAGAAAGCTAAATGGAGAACGGGAAAAAGTTAGTATGCGGTCAACGATTAATGAAAAGAAACCATCCAACTCTAAAACTGCAATAATTATCATCATTCCGATAAGTAGCGCAATAGTATTATAATCGATATAAGAGACAGCTTTTTCTATATCAATAATACCAAATGCAATTAGTGCTATAACTCCAAAAAAAGCTGCAGATGGTCTATCAACTTTGACTTTGGGTAATGTAGTAAAAATAATTCCAATATAGCTAATAATGAATATTATTGCCGTTATTTGTGATGATGGCATATTCAATGAATAAATAATTAAATAACAAATATAATTATAAAATCATAAATAATAAAATCAATTACTCTCTTATATGTCCATTGCCTAAAACAATCCATTTGTAAGTTGTTAGTTCTTCCAATCCCATTGGACCGCGGGCGTGAATTTTATCTGTTGCGATGCCAATTTCTGCTCCTAAACCGTAAACGCCGCCGTCTGCTAATCTTGTTGACGCATTTACCATTACAGAAGATGAGTCAACAACTTTTAGAAAATTTTCTGCTTCATAGAAATTTTCTGTAATAATTGATTCTGTGTGGCCGGAACTATATTTATTGATATGGTCAACTGCGTCATCGAAACCATCAACAACTTTAACTGCTAAAATAAGATCGAGATATTCAGCCTCCCAATCTTGATTAGATGCTAATTTGACATCTGTAACTATTTTTTTTGTTTTAACACAACCTCTTATTTCTACATTGTGTTTACGTAGTTCATCTATAATTGAAGGTAAAAATTCTTTTGCTATTGATTTATCAACCAGTAGAGTTTCCAATGCGTTGCACACAGATGGTCTTTGAACTTTGCTATTTATAATGATTTTGTTTGCTTTGTTAAAATCTGCAAATTTACTTACGTATATGTGGCATACGCCTTTGTAATGTTTTAAAACTGGAATTCGAGATTTTTCAACAACACTTCTTATTAAACTTTCTCCGCCTCTTGGAATAACGAGATGTATGCGTTGTTCATCTACGAGTAATTCATCGATTGCGTTATAGCTGGTATCTTCAACATAACCAACTAAATTATCTGGTAGTTTTGCTTTAATTAATGCCTTTTGAATTTGTACCATAAAAGCGAGATTTGAGTTATAAGCGTCAGAGCCGCCTCTTAAAATTGCGGCGTTGCCAGATTTTATTATAAGTGCTGTTGCGTCAATTGTTACATTTGGCCTTGCTTCGTAAATCATTAATATAACGCCAATAGGAGTTCTCATTTTGCCAACTTTGAAACCTTGTGGTCTTGTAACAATATTGTTGATTGCTCCAACAGGGTCCGGTAATTGAATAATCTCTTCAAGTGATCGTATTATTCCATCTAATCTTTTATTGTCAAGTTTAAGTCTATCTATAAGTGCTTTGCTAAGTTGTTTTTGTTCTGCATTTTTGATATCTAACTCGTTAGCATTTAGTATTTTTTCTCTATTTATATCAATAAAAGTAGATAAATTTTTAAGAAAATCATTTTTCTTTTGTGTAGATGATACTTTTAAAGATTCTTGATAAGCTTTAAAAACTTTTTCGGATAACCTACTCATAACTTTTCTCTAAATTTATTAGATAATTTTTGATTTCTACTCCGCCGGCATAACCACCTATCTTACCATCTGAGTTAATAACACGATGGCACGGAATTATAATTGGAATTTTATTTTTGTTATTTGCGTTTCCAACCGCTCTAAATCCTTTTGGGCAACCAATTATTATAGCAATATCTTTATAAGATACTTGTTTAGCATAGGGTATTTTTAAAAGTTCGTTATATACAGATTTTTGAAAATCAGTTCCTTCGATTTTTATAGGCAAAGTAAAGGATTTTCTTAAACCTTTGAAATATTCATAAAATTGCTGATAGATTTCATTTTCAAAATTATTAGATGATTTATTAAAATCATTATCAAATGAGTTAATAAAATCTATTTTTTCTATTTGGTTATTTTCATAGAAGATTTCTAAAGAAATCAAATCAAATTTTATTTTAAATATTTTTTTCATAACTTTGTTTTTTAGAAATATAATAAAAGATTGCTAAAAATTCAAGGGGGATAAATGAAAAAGTTACTATATTTTGCAATTATTTTCATTGCGGGGTGTTCTTCAGTTCCCAAAATTCAAATTGATGAAAAACCTATCAAAGATGTTATGGTTGATACAAAATATTATCCAATAGCTAATGAATTAAATATAAGTGAAGATAGTTTACTCACTCTATTTAGCAAACAAATTTATCTAATGAAACCGAAGGAAGTTGATGCTTTTATTAAACTTTTATATCGTGCTGAACCAAATTTGCAAGAACGGATAAAAATCATTGCTAAGAAAAATTTAGGGCAAGATTATAAAATTTATCTACTTGGTGAGTTCCCTATGGAAGTTTATCCCGATATAAAAATTGGCGGATTATATCCAACAGAAATTTTAGGAACTCAGCCAACTTTTACATTAGAAAAAAGTGACTGTGTTGTTTTTTGTGAACATACTTATGCTATGGCTCTTGCTAAAGATTGGAAACAATTTTATGCATTTTTGCAAAGAATTAGATACAAGGATGGTGAAATATCTTTTTTAACAAGAAATCATTACACAGAATATGATTGGGATAATAACAATAGCTGGCTGGTAAAAGATTTTATGGATGAATTGCCGCTAAAATTTACTAAACAAGTGCACTCAACAATTAACAAAGCAGCCTTTTTTAAAAGATACAATATAGGCCAGGATACTCCACCCGTTGAATTTGATTGGAAATACATTCCTCTTGAATTTATTGATTCCACATTGCATACACTTAATACAGGAGATTTTGTAAATTTTGTTCGTGGTTTTGGAGATGATGCTTCAACTTATGTTGGGCATACGGGAATTATTATTCGTGAAAACGATTCTGTTTATGTTATCCATTCAACAGAGCCTAAAGTTCGTATAGATAATTTAAAGGAATATGTAAAAAACGCACAAAAATTAAATCTGGAAAAGATTGAGTATAACAAAGTAAATTCAAAGAAAAAACCACTTCTCTACGGCTTCAGATTCTTGAGATTAGAAAAAAATCCATATGAAAATTTAAGAAAAATAGATGGTCCACGGGCGCCCGTCGTTAAAATATATGGTAATTAAGTTTTAGGCAAGATTTCGTATATTGAAAAATTTTCTCGCTTGTATTTAAATTTAGGAAATTTAAAATAATTATAATTTCATTTAATTGGATTAGCATATATTTACTCATTCTCACACAACATTTTGTAACACAATTGGTTACATGAGAACGAATGGAAAATATAATAATGCGCTAATGATTTCTCTTGTTCTTATGTAACTCACTGAAAAATAATAAGATATATGAGAAGTATATATATGAATAATAATTATTTTACTGAATGTTTGCGTTCTTGTGTAATATATTGAATAACAATTAGATATGTGGGAATGAATTGAAATATATTTTGTTGGTTGTGTTATATTTATCGTTCTTACATAACTGCTTGTAAAATAATATGATACGTGAGAATGCTTTGGGTAACATATAATTTGATTTATAATGCAATATTGGATGCAAAAATATTTTTTAAGTTAAATGTGTTTGGAAATTATACATTTGTAACGAATAATACCGGGAGATATTTTATTTGTATATTCCCTTTATTTTTTTTGTATTCCCAAAAGACATTGAATAATCTTTCTGCTAAAAAGCCTAAGCTTCTTTTTTGATAAGGGTCATCAGGTAACTGAATAATTGATAATAGTTTATTTAATATAGGTATAATCCAATTCATATATTCATCAAAATATTCCCATTTGCAAATAAACATATTGAAAGGTGAAAAATAATTTTGTTTCATTATTTTATCAAATGCAGCAAAAAAATCTGGATAATCATTTTTTATTAGATTATACAAAATATCAATATGTTCATTGGAATGATATTTTGCAAAATGTTCATAAACGGAACGATTTCCCAGTGAATAGGGCTCAGCAAGAAAAATAATATTATCAATTAATTGAGATTTGAGTTGATCTTCAAAATAATTTAAATATTTAACAAGTTTGGTTGTGTTGCTGATTTTAACATAACTTTCAAAAGTTGGAAAATTATTTTTTAGTTTTAGGTAAAAAAGAGTTTTGTTTAAATTGAATTTAATTTTTTTATGGAAGTATTTAAAATTAAAATTATTGAAAAAATATCGTCTATAATGATTAAGGCCGATATATTCACATTTATAATTTTGCCATACCCAATATAATGCTGTATACTCATTTAAAATATCATTAAGTTTAGAAATATTGTTGCCGGTATTATCGTGTAACATATTTAATGTTTTATTGGATATATCGCAACCAGCTTGAATGGGTTGATATAAATCGGTTGTATAAGTAAAAGCTTCTTTATGATATACTACAAATATTTTTATTTTGTTATTCATAAAAAATAAAATTTTGAGTGTAATATAAGAAAAATTAAAAAATAATAGTAGCTTTTATAAAGGGAAAGGCAATTAAATTAGAACTCATCCTAAATGGACGGAAGCCGCCAAAATCCCACGCTATTCTTGATGTTCTTAATCTATAACCAAAAGTTAGTAATCCGCTCAATTTATCTTCTTTGAATGCCTTAAATATATTAATGTACTCTAACACAAAAGAGTCATTGTTTTTTAATATGTATTCAGTGCCAAGCATATAAAAAAATCGTTGAAGTTAGAAAAGTCTTCTTCATTTGAACCATTTTTTGAATACATTAGACTAAAACTAAAATTCAATTTTTCTGGTATTGCTCTGTAGGTTGATACATTTCCTATTGAATAAAAGCTGTTTTTGATATTATAATTACCAAGTAATGAATTTGCAAAAATATCATGTTTATATATATTTTGTTTAAAACCTAAGGTAAATGTGTTTGAAACAGCAGTAGTATTAATTGGGAAAAAAGAGAATATAACTAATTGTGTAGAGTTAGTAGGAGAATAAGAAATAGCTATAAAAAGGAGTTCATAACTTGAAAAATAGAATGAGTCTTTAGGAATTGTATATGCGGTTGGCATAATAAATAGATCGTGGTCGCCTATTTTATATTCTTGTGCAAAAAGATGTCTCATTATATAAAACAATATTATTATTGATAGCAATTTCATTGTAATTTATATTTGATTAAAATTAATATACTAAAATAATAAAATAATAAAAAATTAATTTATAAAAAAGCTACTAACTGCATAAGTAAAAAGTAGAAAGCAATTAGTAGCTTATTGGGGGGGGAAAAAATGGTAATTATTTAACTTCAAATTTGTTAGCAGGGGCTTTAAATTCAATTTTTCGATGAGTCCCATCGCAAAATGGAGAGTTTTTAGTGCCGCCGCATCTGCAAATAGCAATTGTTTTTTGTTCAACTGGAGTTTCTTTACCATCTTCAATTTTTGTTATAGTTTCTCCTGTTATAAGAATTGGGCCATTTTCTTTCAATTCAATATTCATAAAAACCTCCCTATATTTGTTTTTTTGGGGTATCTTTTATTATATTGAACAAAAAAATAAAAAAATTTGTTCAATTATTTGAAAAAATTTTGAGAGTATTATGAAAAATAAAATACCATCTGAAAAATTTATTAATGATTTATCTTTTATATTTAAAAATTTTCAAGATGTTCTAGTTAGTAGTGGTGAGCAGGATAAAATAAAATACCTGCCATGGATAAATAAAAAGTTATCGTTGCCCGATATTAATCATTCAACCAATAAAATTAGTCAATTATATTCTATATCTTTCCAATTATTAAATATGATTGAAGAAAATATAGCCGTTCAATATAGAAGAAAATTAGAAAATAATAACAATTTTAGTGAATTAAGATATCTTTTCCCAGGTGTATTTAATAATGTAAAAGATATTGATAAAAATGCTCTTATGGAAGCTTTTGATAATATAATAATCGAACCAGTTTTAACGGCTCATCCTACAGAAGCTAAAAGAACTACAATTTTAGAGCATCACAGAGAACTTTATTTGCAATTAGTTAAATTAGAAAATCCTATCTGGACTCAACAGGAAAAAGAACAAATCAATAAAGACATAAAATCGATACTGGAAAAACTTTGGGGCACCGGGGAGATTTATCTTGAAAAACCAGATGTTATTTCTGAAGTCAATAATATTCTTCATTATCTTGTTAATGTATTTCCTAATGTTTTGCCTACTTTAGACCAGAGATTTAAGTATTTTTTATGTAAATATGGTATAGATGAAGATTTTATTCTTGAATATAATATTTATCCGCACATTTCTTTTGGCACCTGGGTAGGTGGTGATAGAGATGGCAATCCCAATATTACAGCTGAGATAACTCTGAAAACTCTTGAATTATTAAGAACAAATGCTCTTAAAATTATTTACAACTCGTTGTATAATCTTTCAAAAAGACTAAGTTATACTGATGCTATGCTTTCGGATATTCATATTTTGGAAAATAAAATAAATGAATATAAAAATAAACTTACAGAACGTTTGAATTTAATTTCACACAAAAATGATAATGAAACAATAAGGCAGTTTATAAATTTAATGTGTTTAAGATTACCAATTAATATTCAGAACAATAAGTTTAATAAAATTGAAAGTTTTGATTTTGCTTATAAAAATTCTTATGAGTTGCTTGATGATCTTTATTTTTTGAACGATGTTCTCAAAAAAAATAATTTAATAAATGCTGCTAAAACTGATTTGAGAAATGTTATATTGCTGGTAAAATCTTTTGGCTTTCATCTTGCAAAATTGGATATCAGGCAAAATAGTATCTATCACGAAAAAGTAATTGTTGATATTCTTAAAAAAACTGTTGATATTGATTATTTAAGCATGAATGAAGACGAGCGTAAAAGATTTTTAATCAATGAATTAGAAAATATACGTCCTTTTACTAATAAAAACTTATCTTACGGAAAAGATGTTGATGAAACATTAAACTTAATGCATAATATATTTGATTTTATGAAAAATTATTCAAAACATGCAATTGGCTCATACATTGTCAGCCTAACTCAAAGTGTATCCGATTTGCTTGAAGTTTATGTTCTTGCATGCGAAGCTGGATTAATAATAAAGGAAAACGGTAAAATATATTCACTTATAAATGTTGTTCCTCTTTTTGAGACGATAGAAGATCTTCAAAGAGCTCCTGAAATTTTGGATGAATTTTTATCTTTATCTATTATAAAAAATTCTCTAGAATATCAGATGAAATTGAATAATTATAAGTATCCAACTCAGGAAATTATGGTAGGTTATAGCGATAGTAATAAAGATGGTGGTATAATAACAAGTAGATGGGAAATTTACAAAGCACAGGTAAAACTGAATAAAATTGCAGAAAAACACGGAATAAAAATTAAATTCTTCCATGGAAGAGGTGGAACGATAAGTAGAGGTGGCGGACCAACTCATAAATTTATTGAAACTATTCCTGATATTTCATCTGGTAAGTTAAAAATCACTGAACAGGGAGAAACTATATCTCAAAAATATTCGAATTTTCTAACAGCGGTTTATAATCTAGAATTATTTTATGCCGGCGTTTTTCAAAAATACTTAAATGCAAATAATCTAGTTGATGAAAAAATTTATGATATTATGGAATTGTTGTCTAAATATAGTTTTGATAAGTATAGAAGTCTCGTTAAAGATAAAGATTTTATTATATTCTTCAAACAGGCTACTCCTATTGATGTTTTGCAAAATATTAAAATTGGCTCAAGACCTGCCAAAAGGACAAATGTCGATACAATAGAAGATCTTAGAGCTATTCCCTGGGTTTTTAGCTGGAATCAAAATAGGTTTTTTATTCCCAATTGGTACGGTGTAGGTAGCGCCCTTGAGAATTTAATGCTGAACTATCCTGAGACTTATAATTTTATATGTGAAAATGTTTCATCTAACGTGTTCCTTGAGCAATTATTTTCAAATATTGAAACGGGGATTGCATCAGCATCGTTAAAATTTATAAAAAAGTATTCTCAACTTGTCGAACAAAGTGATATAAGAGATAAATTTTTAAAGGATATTGTGGATGAATATTGGATGACAGAAAAACATCTTAAAAATATTTATAAAAAAGATTTGAAAACAAGACATCCAAGATTATATGTTACAATTAATTATAGAAATGAACCGCTCGAAGTTTTACATAATATACAAATCAAATTACTTAAAAAATGGCGTAAAGCAGTGAATAATAATCAACTTTCAAAAGCAGAAAAGATATTAACACAGTTGTTGGTAAACTTAAATGCTATAGCAAGTGGATTGAGAAATACAGGGTGAAAAATTATTTAATGCTTACATTCGAAGATATTAAACTTTTGTGACTTTTGTATGGTTGATTTTTATAGTAATGCTCTGGAACTTATACAAGCGTGATTAATAGCAAAAAGTGATACGTAAATGTGGAGTGTATTTAAAAAAAGAAAGCGGAAGGAGAGGGATTCGAACCCTCGGTACCGTTTGAACAGTACGACGGTTTAGCAAACCGTTGGTTTAAGCCACTCACCCATCCTTCCGTAGCTTATATTTTTATTTTGAACTACAAATATAATACAATTTTTTTTTAAAATCAAGAATTATTTTTGTATTTTTCTTAAAATATAAAAAAAGATTTTCAAATTAAGAGGTTTTCTATGAGAATATTTGCAATTTTATTAGTAATAGTTAATTTTGTTTTTTCTCAAACAATTGATGGAAGTTTCAGGTGTAGCCAGAATAAAATAGCTAGATATCAAAATAAAACTTTACTTCCCAAAATACAAAATAATTTAAGAAATTATAATGTTTTAAGTTATAAAATTGAAATAGATTTAAGAAATAATTATGCATCGCCACAAACAAAAGCCTTTACAGGGAGTGTTCAGATAAAATTAAAATTTGATACTGTTGCTAATTACTTAGAATTCGATGCAAGTAATAACTCATTGGCAATAGATTCCATTAAAGGAAAATTAACATCATTTACACATTCAAGCAATATTTTAAAAGTTAATCTAGATAAATATTATACAATAAACGATACTTTAGAGTTTACAATTTATTATAAACATAGCGATGTTGTTGATGGTGCTTTTTATGCAAATTATGGTTTTGTTTTTACAGATTGCGAGCCTCAGGGAGCAAGAAAATGGTTCCCTTGTAATGATACACCCGATGATAAAGCATTGGCTGAATTAATTGCTCTTACTCCTTCTAATGTTTTACTTGGTTCCAACGGAATTTTGATAGATTCTGTTAATTATGGAAATTATATAAAATATCACTGGAAAAGTAATCATCCTATTGCTACTTATTTAATTGTTATATCTTCAAAAGCAAATTATAAATTAGATATTGATTTTGTAAATGATCCATATCAGGGCAAGAAAATACCATTAAGATATTATTATAACTCGGGTGAATATATTGGCGAAGTGCTAAAAGGTAAAATTAGAGAGGCATATTTATATTTTTCTGAAAAATGGTATCCACATCCGTTTGATAAAAATGGTTTTGCAACTTTGAGTAGTGAATTTGCCTGGGGAGGTATGGAAAATCAAACTATAACTTCTTTATGCTCAGGTTGTTGGGATGAAAATTTACTTATACATGAATTTGCTCATCAATGGTTTGGTGATTTTGTAACATGTAAAACCTGGGCAGATATCTGGGTTAATGAAGGTTTTGCAACTTGGGCTGAAAGTTTCTGGAAAGGAAAAACAGAAAATGGTTATATTTATGATATCCAGAATAAAGCAAATTATTATTTGAAAAATAACCCTGGGTATGCTATTTATAATCTTGCATATGTGAGCGGAACTCCTAATGTTAATGTTTTATTCAATTATGCAATAACATATTGTAAAGGTGCTTGTGTTGTTCATCTTTTAAAATATACGCTTGGTGATAGTCTATTTTTTAATGTGATAAATAAATATTTCAATACTTACAAATACCAGAGTGCAACAATAAAAGATTTTTTTAATATTGTAACATCTGTAACAGGTGATGATTACAATTGGTTTATGGAGCAATGGATAAAAAGGCCTAATCATCCAATTTATGAAAATGCTTATGATATAATTGATAATGGAGAAGGTTCAACTGTGCATTTCAAATTTTATCAAACAAATACGCAATTTTATATTATGCCCGTAAAATTGAAATTTAAGTTTCAGGACCTGAGTGATACAACAATTAAAGTGTGGAATAATTATAATGGTGAAATTTTTACATTTAATTTTCCTAAAAAAGTTACACAGGTAATATTTGATCCTTTAAATGAAATGGTTTTGAAAAAGGCAACAACAGTAGTTGGAATAGAAGATTTATCCAGCCAGCAAGAGGAGGAAACCGTAAAAGTATATCCTAATCCTTTTAATAACTCATCATCAGTATCTTTTAAATTAGCAAAATCGGCAAATGTTAGTATTATTTTGTATGATATTTTAGGTAACAAAGTTTTAAATATCATATCAAATCAACACATGCCAGCGGGAAGTTATCAATACCCAATTCAATTAAATAATTTTTCATCAGGAGTTTATATTTTAAGCTTTATAAAAGATGGGGGAGTGAAAAATTTTAAGATAAATTATATAAAATAGTTGTATTATTTAATAAAAAATATTAATTTTAATTTTTAATATTATTAATTTATGGGGGTACTAGTTATGGCACAATTAGCTCAAGTAATTGCTGTTGACAAAGATAAATGCGTTAATTGTCATCAATGTATTCAAGTTTGCCCTGTTAAATATTGTAATGTTGTAAAAGAAGAAGGTTATGTTGATGTTGATCCTGATTTATGTATTGGTTGTGGTAACTGTATTGATGCTTGTACTCACGATGCTAGAATAGGTATTGATGATTTTGACAAATGGATGAATGATTTGAAACGTGGTGTTAATATGGTTGCAATAGTTGCCCCCGCTATAGCTGCTAATTTCCCACATCAATATTTGAATTTTAATGGATGGCTAAAATCTATAGGTGTTAAAGCAATTTTTGATGTAAGTTTTGGTGCAGAACTTACAATTAAATCTTATTTAGAGCATGTCAAAAAAAATAAACCAAAAGCTGTTATAGCCCAACCTTGTCCTGCTTTGGTTACTTATATTCAAATTTATCAACCAGAATTGCTACCTTATTTAGCTCCCGCTGATAGTCCAATGGCACATACCATGAAAATGATAAAGGAATTTTATCCAGAGTATAGCAATCATAAAATTGTAGTTATATCTCCTTGTGTTGCAAAAAGAAGGGAATTTGATGAAATTGGATATGGAGATTATAATGTTACGATGCGAAGAATACAAGAATATTTTGATGAAAAAAGAATATATCTTTCAAGTTATCCTGAAGTTGATTATGATAATCCGCCAGCAGAAAGAGCAGTATTATTTTCATCCCCAGGTGGTTTATTAGAAACTGCAATAAGAGAAGTGCCGGAAATCAGAAATAGTGCTAGAAAAATTGAAGGTCCACATATTATTTATCATTACTTTGAAAAATTACCAAAAATGATTCAAGAAGGTAAAAATCCTTTACTTATAGATTGTCTTAATTGTGATATGGGTTGTAATGGCGGAACTGGTACACTTTCAAGAAATAAATCAATTGACGAAGTAGAATATCTTATTTCTGAAAGAAGCAAGGAAATGCAAAAAAGATATGAAAGCAAATTGACAAAAAAAATATCCAAATCTAAGATAAGAAGTATTATAAATAAGTATTGGAAAGAAGGCTTATACGATAGAAGTTATAAAAATTTATCAAATTTATTTAAAAATAAAATTAAAATACCGAATAAAAGTGAAATTGATAAGCTTTTTGCAGTTATGAAAAAAGAAACTAAAAATGATATAATAAATTGTCCATCATGCGGTTATAACAATTGTGAAAAATTTGCAATAGCTGTATATAATGATATTAATAATAAAGAGAGTTGTTATGTGTATAATCATAAAATGGTAGAAAAATCTTTAGAGTATATTGAACGAAATTATGATAATGTTGATAAGATAGCTTCAGGTGATTTATCAGTTAAATTTTATGATGAAGGTGATGAAAGAATTGCTGTTTTCTTTAAAGATTTAAATAAATCATTTGATAAGGTTCGTGCTTTAATAAAAGAAGTTTTAGAATTGAGTGAAAATTTAGCTGCTGCATCTGGTGAAATTTCTGCGAGTGTTGAACAGATAACAGTTGGTATTAGAGAACAAACTAATAACACAGATGAAATAAACAGAGAAATTATTGAATTAAATAATTCTTTAAAAATAACTTCTGAAGCTGTAACCGAAACATTAAGAAAAGCTGAAGTATCAACAAATAATGCAGAAAATGGTAAAAAAGTAATAGATAATAACATTCAATCTATTTCGGAAATTTCTAAAACAGTATTTGAGGCTGCCAAAACGGTTGAACAATTGGGTAAAAATAGTGATCAAATTGGTCAAATTGCCTCAGCTATTGATGAAATAGCTGACCAAACAAATTTACTTGCATTAAATGCAGCAATTGAAGCAGCTCGTGCAGGTGAGCAGGGAAGAGGTTTTGCTGTTGTAGCAGATGAGGTAAGGAAATTGGCAGAAAGAACCGGAAAAGCTACTAAAGAAATTTCAGAAATTATTAGATCAATTCAAAATGAGACTAAATTAGCTGTTGAAAATATGCAAAAAGGCACAGTGGCTGTTGAAGTTTCTCAGAATTTATCTAAGGATGTAGAAAGTAAAATTAATCAAATAAAAGATAATGTCATTGATGTGGCTAAGAAAGTTAATGTAATATATGAAGATAGTTATAGATTAAGTGAAAAATTATCAACTATTGCACAAAATGCAGAACAAATTTCAATTATATCAAAAGATAGTAGTTATGGCGTGGAACAAATAGCTAAAGCAATAAATGATTTAGCAATGGTTTCTCATAACTTGAATAAAATGATAGCCCAGTTCAAGATTAGCTAATAAAAAACTGGCCTTTTGGCCAGTTTTTTAATTATTCGTATCCGTACTATTATGAATAATCTCGTCGTTTTGGCTTTCTTCCGTGATATCTATAAAAGTAAGTTCTTTAGCGTTTTCTATGTAATCTACTTTAATAACGGCATTTTCTTTAAAGTGACCTAAAAGAATTTCTTCTGCTAAAGGATCTTGAATGTATTTTTGTAAAGCTCTTTTTAGAGGTCGTGCGCCGTATTTAGGATCGTAGCCTTTTGTTACCAAAAATTCTTTTGCTTTATCCGTAAGAGCAAGTTCTTTTTTAGATTCTTTGATGTTTGTAAACAATTCTTTGAGTTCAACATCGATAATTTTAATAATATCTTCTTTTGCAAGTGAACGGAATACAATAGTGTCATCAATTCTATTAAGGAACTCGGGGTTGAAGAGTTTTTTCATTGCATCTTCAACTGTATCTTTTAAGTTTTTATAATCATCAGTTTGTGATGGTGGAACAAAGCCATAAGAGAGTCCCTGTGCGCGAATATCTTTAGTGCCAACATTCGAAGTCATAATGATAATAGTGTTTTTAAAGTCAACTTTACGACCTAAGCTATCTGTCAATATACCATCATCCAGAACCTGAAGTAATATGTTAAAGACATCCGGATGGGCCTTTTCAATTTCATCAAAGAGAACAACAGAATAAGGTTTTCGTCTTACTTTTTCGGTTAATTGTCCGCCTTCTTCGTAACCAACATATCCAGGAGGTGAACCAACTAACTTGGAAACAGAGTGTTTCTCCATGTATTCCGACATATCAATTCGAATGAGTGCATCTTCAGAATCAAATAAATAGCGTGCCAGAGCTTTTGCTAATTCTGTTTTACCAACTCCTGTAGGGCCTAAAAAGATAAAACTACCAATTGGTCTTTTGGGATTTTTTAATCCGGCACGGGCTCTACGGATAGCACGGACTAATTTTTCGATTGCTTCATCTTGTCCGATAATGTGTTCTTTAAGAATATCGCCCATTTTAAGGAGTTTTTCGCCTTCTTCTTGTGCAACCCTTTTGACGGGCACGCCGGAAATCATCGAAACAACTTCGGCGATATCTTCTTCGGTAACATCAAAAACAGTGTTTTGTGATTCAATTTCCCAATTTTCTTTTGCTTGTTCTAGTTCAGCAAGTAATGATCTTTCAAGATCTCTTAACCTGGCAGCTTCTTCATAATCTTGAATTTTAACAACTTGTTGTTTTTGTTTTCTAACTTCATCAATTTTATTTTCGATATCAATGATATTTTGAGGAACTTTTAAATTATGCATATGAACACGGGCGCCTGCTTCATCGATAACATCAATTGCTTTATCGGGCAGAAATCTATCTGATATATATCTTACACTTAAATTTACTGCTGCTTCTAAAGCTTCTTGTGTATATCTTACTTTATGGTGTTCTTCGTATTTATAAGCGATATTTTTCAAAATAGTTAAAGTTTCTTCAGGAGTTGGTGGATCAATGATTATTTTTTGAAATCTTCTGTCTAAAGCGCCATCTGTTTCGATGTATTTACGATATTCATCAAGTGTGGTTGCACCAATGCATTGTAAATCGCCACGAGCAAGAGCAGGTTTGAATATATTGGATGCATCAAGAGTGCCGGACGTTCCGCCTGCGCCAACTAATGTATGTAATTCATCTATAAAAAGAATTACATCTTTGGCTTTTTCTAATTCACTCATTAAAGCTTTCATTCTTTCTTCGAATTGTCCACGGTATTTAGTACCTGCTACAAGTCCTGCTAAATCTAATGTTACCAATCTTTTATCTTGTAATACACGAGGAACTTTCTTTTGAACAATTCTTAAAGCTAATCCTTCTGCTATAGCTGTTTTACCAACGCCTGGTTCACCTATTAAAACAGGATTGTTTTTCTTTCTTCTACTTAAAACCTGAGCAACTCTTTCGATTTCTTTGTCTCTACCTATAACTGGGTCTAATTTATCTTCCAATGCTAATTTGGTAAGATCTCTACCAAAATTATCAAGAACAGGTGTTTTAGGTTTTTCTTGTTTTTTTATTTCCGGCTTAGGCGGAAAATTGAGAGGTTTATTAATATTTTCTTTATTAATTTCATCGTTTACAGATGAATAAGTAACATGAAATTGATTAAGCACTTGAGTTGTCATGCTATCTTCATCTTTCAAAATGGAAAGTAGTAAATGTTCTGTACCAGCTTTATCGACTGATTTAAACTTTGCTTCGATATTTGCAAATTTTAGTGCTCTTTCAGCTTCTTTATTAAGAGGTAAAGAACCTAAACTTAAAACACCTGAATTGTATCTTACAGTATCCTCGAGTACTCTTTTAAGTGCTGGGATATCATCAACAAGATGAGTAAGTATTTTATATGCAGTAGAATTTGGTACTCTAAGCATAGCTAAAATAATATGTGTGGGGGATATATAATCATTTCCCAGTCGATAAGCTTCTTCTCTGGCAATTCGAATAACGTTCTGGCAATTTTCTGTAAAGTTGTTATCCATTTTATAAACCTTTTCTTTTTATAACACCAAATATAAATAAAATGTTCAAATAAAAAAACTTTATTAATGATAAAAAAAATATATAAAAAGGCAAGGGGGCTTTTAAGTGCCTACTTGCCTTTGATTAAGTGCATTAAGAAATTATTTGTTATTTATCATCTTCAACAGTATAAGTTGTAGTTTCTGGTCCTTGAGATTGTTGATCTGTAGTATTAGCATTATTAGCGCTAGCACCACCGTCATTAGGAGAAGCCTGGCCAGCTTGATACATTCTAGTTGAAACATCTTGCCATAATTTTTGTAGAGCTTCTGTTTCAGATTTCATTGCATCAAAGTTATTGGATTTAATAGCCTCTTCAAGTTTAGTAGTTTGTGCTTCAAGTTTAGCTTTATCATCAGCAGAAATTCTATCGCCAAAATCAGTAATTTGTTTTTTAGTAGAGAATACTAAATTATCGGCAGTATTTCTAATTTCTGCTTGTTCTTTTTTCTTTTTATCTTCTTCAGCGTGTGCTTGAGCTTCTTGTTTCATTTTTTCAACTTCTTCTTTAGAAAGACCGCTAGAAGAAGTTATACGTATGCTTTGTTCTTTACCGGTAGCTTTATCTTTGGCGCTAACGTGTAAAATACCATTGGCGTCAATATCAAAAGTAACTTCAATTTGAGGAATGCCTCTTGGAGCAGGTGGAATACCATCAAGATGGAATCTTCCAAGAGTTCTATTATCTGCAGCCATTGGTCTTTCACCTTGTAATACATGAATTTCAACGCTTGGTTGATTATCAGATGCTGTTGAGAAAACTTCACTTTTCTTGGTTGGTATTGTTGTATTAGCAGGTATCATAACAGTCATAACGCCACCAAGAGTTTCGATACCTAATGAAAGTGGAGTAACATCAAGTAATAATACATCTTTTACTTCACCGGCTAATACGCCACCTTGAATAGCAGCACCAACCGCAACAACTTCATCTGGGTTAACACCTTTGTGAGGTTCTTTCTTGAAAATTCTTTTTACTAATTCTTGCACTTTAGGTACACGAGTAGAACCACCAACTAAAATAACTTCATCGATTTGATCAGCTGTAACCCCAGCATCTTTCAAAGCATTTTGACATGGTATAGCTGTTCTTTCTACTAAATCATCTATAAGTTGTTCGAATTTAGCTCTTGTAATAGTTAAGTTTAAGTGTTTAGGACCATTAGCATCAGCAGTAATAAATGGTAAATTAACATCAGTTTGCATACTTGATGAAAGTTCAATTTTAGCTTTTTCTGCAGCTTCTTTTAATCTTTGCAAAGCCATAGGGTCTTTGCGGATATCAATACCTTCTTGTTTTTGGAATTCATCAGCAATGTAATCGATTAATCTTTGGTCGAAATCATCACCACCTAAGTGAGTATCACCATTTGTAGATTTAACTTCAAATACTCCTTCACCAATTTGTAAGATAGAAATATCAAAAGTACCGCCACCTAAGTCATATACTGCAACTAATTGTTCTTTATTTTTCTTATCAAGACCGTAAGCTAAAGCAGCAGCTGTAGGTTCGTTGATAATTCTTTTTACTGTTAGGCCTGCAATTTCGCCAGCGTCTTTAGTAGCTTGTCTTTGAGCATCGTTGAAATAAGCAGGAACTGTGATAACAGCTTCGGTAACTTCTTCGCCTAAATATTCTTCGGCAGTTTGTTTCATCTTTTGTAAAATCATAGCAGAAATTTCAGGTGGAGAATATAATTTATCTCCAATTCTAACTCTTGCAGTATTATTATCACCTGCTTCTACTTTATATGGTACTTTTTTAATTTCTTCTGTAACTTCATCTATTCTTCTACCCATAAATCTTTTGATTGAGTAGATTGTATTGTGAGGATTAGTTACAGCTTGTCTTTTAGCAGGTTGACCTACTAATCTTTCGCCATTTTTAGTAAATGCTACAACAGATGGTGTAGTTCTGCCGCCTTCTGAGTTTGGTATTACAACTGGCTCATTACCAACCATAACGGCAACGCAAGAGTTTGTTGTTCCTAAGTCAATACCTATTATTTTTCCCATTTTTTTGCTCCTTATTAGTGCATATACAAATATAATTAAAATTAGTAATTTAGTAAAATTTGAAAAATATACTGTAAAAATGTCAATTTGTATGACAAATAAAAGAGCTGCACCGAGGCAGCTCGTTGATTATTTAATTTCAATTTGTTTAACTTCTGGTTTAACAGGTTCAACTTTAGCGATTTTAATTTTTAGTAAACCATTATCGTATGTTGCTTCAATCGAATCTTTGTTAACATCATCGCCTAAATTAAAACTTCTTGAAAATGCTCCGTAAGCTCGTTCTTTGATGTAATATTTTTTATCTTTTTCTTCTTTCTCTTCTTTCCTTTGCCCTGAGATAGTTAGAATGTTATCTTGTAAAGTGACTTTGATATCATCTTTTCCAAATCCTGCAACTTCAACATCTACGTGGATGTATCCATCTTTTTCGTATAAATCAATTTTAGGTAAATTGTAAGATGCTGGAGATGTAAATACATCTGTAAAGTATTTTTCAAATTCTTTGAAAGCTTTTTCAATTTCGCCGAATGGATTATACTTTACGAGTGCCATAGTACACCTCCCTTGTTTTAGTTTAATTATTTAATTTCAATTTGTTTAACTTCTGGTTTTACAGGTTCAATTTTAGCAAGTTTAATTTTCAAAACACCGTTTTCGTATGAAGCATCAATATTATCTTTATTAACATCATCGCCTAATGTAAAGCTTCTTGAAAAAGCTCCATAAGATCTTTCGCATACGTAATATTTCTTATCTTTTTCTTCTTTTTCTTCTTTTCTTTCGCCTGTGATAGATAACACATTATCTTGCAAGGTAACTTTGATATCTTCTTTGTTAAAGCCTGGTACCTCAACATCAAAGTTTAAGAAACCATCTTTTTCATAAACATCGATTTTAGGTAAATAAGATTTTTCTGGTGTTTGAAAAACATCTACAAAGTATTTTTCAAAATCTTTAAAAGCTTTTTCAATTTCACCGAATGGATTATACTTAACGAGTGTCATGGTACACCTCCTTATTTTATTTCTATTGTTTTTATTTCTGGTTGAGCTGGAACAACTTTATTAAGTTTAATTGTTAATACACCATTTTCGAAAGATGCTTCTATGTTATTAGTATCTATTCCCTCACCTAAAGTGAAATTTCTTACAAATTTACCACCGTGTCTTTCGGTTAAGTAATATTTTCTTTGTGAGTTGTTTCTATCAAGAGCTTTTTCGCCGCTTATAGATAGAAGATTTTCTTTAAGTGTAATTTTTATATCTTCCTTTTTATAGCCAGGTACTTCCATTTCTATGAAGTAGTTTTGGCCTTCTTCGTATAAATCAACTTTTGGAAAGTTTCCATAATTCTTTTTGTTATTATGGAAGCTTGTAAAATTTTCTAAATTATCGATATCAAAGAATGGGTCATAAAATAATCTTTTCATTTTATCCTCCTGATTTATATTATTTTCAATTTTAGTTTTTTTGTTTTTAAGTTTTTTCGTTTTCACCATCTATAATGCAAACAGCGTGCCAAAATTACAAAAATTCTTATAACCAACTGTATATCAATAAGATATAAAAATGTAATCTTCTGATGAGTATATTAAAGGGTGTGTCATAAAAACTGTAACTATTGCATACTGTATGCAAAAATTATTTAAAGTATGTCATATATACAATTTGTAGTAATTACTAATTTCTTATTCTGAGCTATGTAATCTCTAAATTATTTTCCACAACGACCTATCGAAACGGAAGATGAGAGATGAAATCGGCCCTCTCGATACGCTCTCTGCTTTGCCCCGAGTACTCTACAACTGGGGAACACTACTCACGGTCATCGAGTGATGACGTAGTCATCGTATCGAGATGACCGTGAGTTGATAGACATCGTATTCAGACGGAAGGCGGCAATTTGTGGAGTTCGTGGCTAAATACTTTGTGTTTTTTGTGTGCTATATGGGAGATAATTAATATTTCT